>Ga0207422_1001402_pt1 | contig 48162 bp, 45 predicted proteins | sample MarCyaLeptolynsp_FD_187757 | JGI IMG/M metagenome (GOLD analysis project Ga0207422, IMG submission 187757) | Marine cyanobacterial communities from Panama - species 1 Leptolyngbya sp. (SPAdes) | ecosystem: Environmental > Aquatic > Marine > Unclassified | place: Panama: Panama City | collected... | reverse complement strand
TTAAAAGGTGGTGCATGAGTGTCAACTCCCAGATATGGTGTTTGGGGCTAAAAAAACCCTATATATGGAATTGGACTTTGGACAAAAAAATCTATATTCTTCATTCTCCATTCTCCATTCTCCATTCCCTTGACAACGACGATTTTGCCTTAACTTGTCACCAATGGGAATTGGGAATTGGGAATTATTAACAAGGGAAGAAAGGTTTTACTCCCTCAGCTCCGTGTCTCCGCGTCTCCGCGTCTCCCCATCCCCTACCTCCTTCATTGCTTATCAAACTTAGCTGCCATAGCTCGTACAATATCTCCAGGGGTGAGAATGCCTATTACCTTGCCAGAATCATCCACTACTGGCAGACGACGGATTGATTTTTCTTGCATCAACTTGGCAGCTTTCCGTAAGGGTTGATCTGGTTTGATAGTGCTAGGATCATCACTCATCACATCTCTAACTGTTTGTCCCAGAGCTTTGTGGAGTTCTTTATCGTAACGGGCTGGATTTTCTAGGTAAATAACGCTATCCAGAAACATGATGTAGACTGGTGGCTCTACTCCCGTCTCCTGCCAAAGCAAGTCGGTTTCTGAAATAACACCCACCAAGTTACCTGCTTCATCAACCACTGGTAAACCACTGATGCGGTGTTCAGCAATCAGTTTGATTGCTTCCTTGATTGGTGTCTGGGGTTCCACCATAATGGGGTTCCTAGTCATGACTTCGGCAACAGTTTGGGACATCCTCAGTTTTTTATCTGCTTACTGGGTAATGGATTCATTTTCACATTCCCTCTGTCCAGAACACTAGCCAAGTCGAAAAACTTTACTCAAAGCAAGGGAAAAGGTTAAAGGTTAATTGAATTTATAATTAAGCCTCTTTCCTTTCCTCCTGTTGTAGAAGCTCTGTCACGAATGAGAAAAATGCTATTAAGTTTATTGCAACTAGCGAGTCCAGGATTACCAATAGGTGCTTATAGCTATTCCGATGGTTTAGAAACGCTGGTTGAGGTTGGAGTGATTAATAACCAGGAAAGCCTGAAGCAATGGCTGGAGCAAGAACTGTGCTATGGAGCGATTCGGCAGGAAGCAGCAGTGATGGTGCGAGCCTATAGAAGCGTGGTTAATGGGGATAAAAGAGGTTTGAGCTACTGGAATGCTTGGACAACAGCTGCTTGTGCAACCAAAGAATTGCGATCGCAAAGTTGGCAGATGGGTAACTCTTTGCTAAAACTACTGCTAGATGTGCAGCATCCACAAAAAACGTCCTTGCTGATTTCTATAGAAGATTTGGCAGCAGCTGTAGGTACATCCTGTAATTATGCGATCGCTTTTGGTATTGCTGCTGCTTACTGGCAAATTACTCTGTTGGAAGCTACTTTAGGTTACTTACACAGCTGGGCATCTAATCTAATTACAGCAGGAGTAAAGCTGATTCCCTTGGGACAAACGGTAGGGCAACAGCTACTACTCAATCTCCATCCTAATTTGGGTAGTGCCGCTGAGGAAATCTTAAATTTAGAAGACGATGCTCTATCTAGTTGCGGTTGGGGTAGAGCACTTGCCAGTATGGCTCATGAAACCCAGTACACTCGCTTGTTTCGTAGCTGATTGATTCGTAAATTAGCTAACGCTACAATTCCTCAATTTCTTTTCTAGTCAGTCTGGTTGCTTCTGCGATTGTCTCAAGATCTATTCCTTTGTGTTTGAATGTTCTGGCTATGTTAATCTTTTCCTGCTGTTTACCTTGCTCTATGCCCTCTTCTAAACCCTCTAATCTTCCCTCTGAGCGGGAACTTTCTATGATACTAATTTCATAGCGCCTATTTTCCATAAATCTCAAGTAATTTGCCCTTTCTTCTTCACTCAAGCTATCTACCAGTAAATTTGCCTTCGCTTCTGCTAAGCCCTGGGCTGTAAATTCCTCTTTAATCACATAATACTCGGGGAAAATCTCAGATACTGCTTGGATATTAAACAATTTCTGCTGTTTGAGTGATGGCCCTAAAGTATCTTCTAAGTGAAGTCCACGAAAATCTAATTTACCTTGATAAATATAATCACTCCCCTGTCCTAGAGAAAAGTAAACGACATTCACTGAATAGACTTTTTTTACTTTACTGTAAGGCTCTCCTTTTTCCAGGAAGTCAGTAATTAATTTCGCTGTGCCGTAGAGCATCCGATGAAAATAATCTTGCTCTGTATTGTTTTGTACTTCAACAAGAATTAATTCACCCTGGTCATTTTCTGCCAGAATATCGACTCGATTGAGTTTATCATCCTCTTCTTGTTGATTGCTCTCACTTTCGAGTATCGATTGTATCTTGATTTGTTTTCCCAATAACTCGCTGAGGAAACCTGCCAAAACTACATAATTAGCTTTGTTTCTCAGTAATTTTTTAATTGCCCAATCAAATCGGATGTGTGTTTGGGGCATAACGGCATCGCTGGAACTGTCTACTTAATATATTTTAAGCTCATCCCAATACCTAAAAAGGTGATTCTGCTGGACCATCATAGCCACAAACTCCCATTCGAGGGGAATTAACGAGGAGAATTGGTTCATCGTAACTGTCGTGTGGGTGCGTCTGAGCGTGTTCCTCACATAAAGTACTCCATTCCTCTTCTTCAATTAGGCATTCAATACACAAATAGGTTGCTGGTTCCCCACACTCAATACACTGCTCCTCTGGCATATTATTGCGTGCCATAAGTACAATCGGGCGTGACGTTCATTGGTTTACCCTCTCGTGTATCTACTAGCTTCACCAAAGTTTCAGATGATGTGCCAAAATCGTAGATATGGTTGAGTTCCTTAAGCCTATTTATCTGCTTCTTGAGATGCATTTAAATTGGTTAGTATTAATCTTCATAAATCTTTGTTTACTTCCTCAATCGATACCTGTTTCATGATTTTAGTCTCCCATCGCTGGCTCTAAGTTGTCCAATACCTTCTTCCGCTTCAGGAGAAAAAATGATATCGTATTTCACTCTGACTATACTAAATAAGTTGCCAATAGATATTGTCGTAACATATTATTCAATTCAATGAGTGCTTTTCGTGTAGGCATTGCTGGTCCTGTGGGTTCGGGGAAAACAGCTCTGTTAGATGCTTTGTGTAAGGCAATGCGTGTCTCTTATCCGATTGCCGTAGTTACTAATGATATATATACTCAGGAAGATGCCCAGTTTTTGGTCAGGAGTCAAGCACTAGAGAGCGATCGCATTTTAGGTGTGGAAACTGGGGGTTGTCCCCATACGGCAATTCGAGAGGATGCTTCAATAAATTTAGCTGCGATCGCGCAACTTGAACAACAGTTTACTGACTTGGATTTGGTATTCCTCGAAAGTGGTGGGGATAACCTAGCTGCAACCTTCAGTCCAGAATTGGTGGATTTGACCATTTATGTCATAGATGTTGCCGCTGGTGATAAGATTCCCCGGAAAGGAGGACCAGGCATCACCAAATCTGATTTACTGGTGATTAATAAAATTGATCTTGCTCCCCTAGTAGGTGCTGACTTAGGAGTCATGGAGCGGGACACCAAAAAGATGCGAGGGGACAAACCCTTCGTGTTTACTAATTTGAAAACTCAGGAGGGACTGGCAACGGTGATTGACTTTATCAAACTATACATGGGTGAAACTTAGATACCTAGTACCGCTGCGCGGAATTAAGAATTAAGAATGCTGATAGAGTAAGGATTCTATCGATCTCAAACTGGTTGGTTATTTCCGCCGCGCAGCGATACTAACAGCTTGTTAGTCAAACTACATCAAGGTTCTATTTGACAAAAGTCTGAAGCTACACCTCCTAGAGGTAAGTTGTCTATTTCACATAGCTCAACTTGACAGTGAAGATTGTGATGATTTTGTTCATTTGTATTAGTGTAATCGCAGGTGTAAGCCCCTAAAGGTTCCCCTAGCTGATTAAATACTCTGATATTGTAACGATAATCTTGGTTGTACTCCCTAGCAATAGTTCCCATTTTGTTGACAAATTGATAGTGTCCAAAGTAGTCTTGGATACTCCAAAATTGGGGTCTGACTACGAGATCTATTCGGCGTTCATTCAGGTAAGCAATCCAGGTATCAAGTAGCTTGCCACCAAATTGTTTATCTGCCCACCATAAGCTAGGTATGGTTATCTCCTCTTGAGAAAGGGTATCAGCGGTTATTATAGAACCGTCAGTTGAAGGGTTCTGTTGCTCTAACAAATTGAGATTCAATGGTTCAGCAGAAGGCTGCAACCTTACATTGTGAGCTAGCGCTTCCCTCGGCGTCAAAATGCTCAGAAAACTCCCACTAATAGCAATTAGCAGAAGTGATACTAGTTGTTTGTTGTTGGTCATTGGTCATTTGTTGTTTGTTGCTTGGGAATTGAGTATTACACCTAGGAAGTCTACTCAAGATTTTCTGCTCTCTGGAGTTTAGACTAGTTAGGAGTGCAAAACTCCAAAGCCTGACAATGCGATTGCTTTCAGCTGGTGCTCAGCTTTGAGCACAAATCCTGCATTCGACGCTATCGCCACTGGGAAACGCTACGCGCTTATTGTGCGGGTTGAAGCTGCTCCCCACCAAACACTGTAGTGAGATGGCAAGATACAGTAGTGGCGCGGCAAGCTTAAAATTGTGGGTAAATGGGTTTGCTTGTATATCTAAAAATTTTTACCCCTAGTTTTAAGCTTGCCAAGGTAGTAGGGAGGGCAAAAAAACCTCCGCTGCGCCGCCCAATCTTTCCCAGTTGTAGGCTATAGTCTTATCCGTTACAAATATTCATAAAAACACAAAAATAAAAAGGGAGAAAATTTCAAAAATTACAAAATTCAAGTAACTCCCTCAGATGAATAATAGCATAAGTCAACTCCAAAAATTCAGAATTAATGCTTACAATTGTCTAGGATTTGCCAAGGATGCCACTTTTGATTTATTGGATGCAATTTTAACAATAACAAATTCCCATTCTTTAGCCGATTTCTCTCTTTCTCCTTTCTTTAGACGCCAATGGCCTTCAGTCTATGAAAGTCTCCAGGATTGTCGCCCAAATGCCAACAAGTTAATGGAGTTATATCTTCAACAAATACCTGGCGATGAGACAGTCGATATTGAAGCCGATTGCTTAATCATAATTCGCTCAAATTGCTGCTTATGGGCAGAGCCGGTAAAATCTAGTGTATAGTCAACATAGACTTATGCAGTGCCTAAAAAATGTAGTTACGTCTAATGTGGATTAAATTAAGTCCTGTGATATCAAAGCTTTCGTAATATAACTTAGCTTGAACAGCGAACATTGTCATTTTAACGAGATTGCGTGCTTTGAACATATAATTTACATCAAGCGTAAATTCTAACTTCTAAATTTCCTTCTAGGAATCACATGTCTCATGCCACCTTTAGCACCAACTGCATCACCTTGGTAACGAGGGATAATATGAATGTTTGTGTGCATCATCTTCTGACCAGCATCTTTATTGATGTTGATGCCAATATTAAACCCATCAGGATGAAATTCTTCACTTAAAAATTGTTGTACTTTGTTTACCATAAACCAGCAGGCAGATTGCTCCTTAAACGGCAGCTCAAAATAGTTAGCAACATGACGTTTAGGTATAACCAGTACATGACCTCGACTCAGGGGATAACCGTCAAACATAGCATAGGCTGTTGCTGACTCGGTTAGTAAAGTTAGTTTTTTGTGAGGATTGCAGAAAATACAGCTATTAGCTACATTTCTTTGAAAATTATAATGAATATACTCGTAAATCTCGCAATAATTATCTAGATAAACTGATTTAAATGGCAGTTTAACGATACATTGATAGGTAGGCTTTTTGTGAACGTAGTGTTCTCGAAATCCTTCTCTTTTTATATCTCTTCTAACTGCATAATAGGCTTTACCTCCTGGCTTTAATAAATGGGCAACTTCCATCAGGACATTAGCTTGTTCTTCAGGAAATAAAACATTTAAAACATACAAACAAATTATTGTATCGAATTTATCACTAGGATATTGGGGTGCATAATAAGGATCATAACCAGTAATTTCAAAGCCTTTTTTGTGCAATAACTTAACATCATTGCCTAAGCCACAACCAAAATCTAATACCTGGCCTTTAATCAGGTTTTTCTCTAATAAAAGTTTGGCAGGAAAGGAGAGATATGTTCTTTCCATTGCCGTGAAGTGGCTAAACTTATTGGTTTGTTTTTGCATGGAAACATAAATCTTCTCAGTTTTTTAATAAATTAATAAATAAAGGTGCGTTACACTGTGTTAACGCACCGTACAAGATTCAGTAGAGTTTCTTAGGAAATTACTAAACCCAACGTCCTACTACTACTCGCACCGTACCATCTGCTAAAGTTTCTTCCTCTTCGACATCAAAACCTTGCTCCTGCACCGTTGCCATTAGGGTTTTGTGAGCATAATTGTGGTTGATGGCATTAACGAATTTTTGTTGGTTAATTTTCGCTCCCCAAAAATCTGCCACTAGTTCATAATTTTCCTGTGTTCGGCGAAATCCTAAATCATAGCCATTCTTTTGCCGAATCACATATTCAGCTTCAGTTGTGTTGCCCCGATATCCTCGCACTTTAGTATTGCACTCTACCTGATAACCCAACTCCTGCAATACCTGATGGAGAATTTCGCCGTTTTTAATTTTAACTTTGATGGTTGTGAAGTGAGACATAGCAGTATTAAGTAAGGGAACAGGGAACAGGGAATAGGGAACAGGGAATAGGAAGCTTCGGAAGAGGATTTGAAAAAAGTTTCTTCCAATCGTAGGGGGTGGCAATCACCGCCAGTTGAGGTGCCCTCAAGAAACAGGCCCCCAGTAAAATACAATTATATTCTAGCGATCTCTAGTTCCACGACAAGCTCTAGCGGCAAATTATCTTTAACGGCAATTCCCAATGAGTCGAACCTACAAAGCCACTGGAATCAATCTTAAAAGTATGCCTTTGGGTGAGGCAGACAGATTAGTAACAATTTTGACGAGGGAATATGGTTTGATTAGGGCAGTAGCACCAGGAGCACGTAAGCAAAAGTCGAAATTGGGAGGGAGAATAGGCTTATTTGTCGTCAATCAGCTACTGTTGGCAAAAGGGCGATCGCTTGACAAAGTTACTCAAGCAGAAACTTTAGAATCTTATCCAGGACTGAGTAAAGATTTAGGCAAACTAGCTGCAAGTCAGTACTTGGCAGAATTAGTTCTCTATCATGCCTTGAGTGATCAGTCCCAAGAGGAGTTGTTTGAGCTACTTAACGAACATCTGCGTCGTTTAGAGCACTTACCAAATATTATTGGTAACCAATCCCAGATTTCCTCAGTACTAGCACAATTGTCCCACGGTATCTTTCACTTGCTAGCTCTAGCAGGGATTGCTCCTCAAATTCAAATTTGTTGTGTTACTCAGCAATCCCTTAATCCTGATTTTACGGATCCTAATTGGCGGGTTGGTTTTAGTTTAGATGCGGGTGGTACAGTCAGCTTAGCAGGCAATCAGTCAGGAGTAGTTCGATTGCCCAGTTCAGATGTTGCCAGGAGAGGGATTGTGGCTCAGACAACAGGTAACTATCGTACTAATGAGAATCAGCCTCCACCAAGACTCAATAGTAAGCTAGATGCCATAGAATTGACCCTGCTCCAACAACTAGCAGCACCAGAGTTACCTCCTTTAACTCAGGTATTCCGCAACCAGGCACCAGATAGATTGAGTGTTGATTCAGTAAACTTAGTCTGGGTTAAAGTAGAACGTCTCTTACGAGAATATACTCAATATCACTTCGGTCGCTCAATTCGCTCAGCAGCTCTCTTGGATGCCTTGTCTATGCCTGAGGGAGTAGGGGAGATAAGTAGACGCGGAGACGCGGAGACACGGAGACGCGGAGAAATGGGTGTGTGAAAAAATGTCTGGAACACCACACCCCACACCCCACACCCTACACCCCATACCCTGCCTACTTTGTAATTGGCTTTTCACCCCGTGAGCAGTTGTTGATGGGTCTATAAATCTGTAATATTTGTACATATATATTTTAATTTTTTAAACTAAGCGCCAACTTAATCTGGATTCATCAATTGAAGAGAGAGAATGCGATTATCTGATTCTGAACCAACAACCCATGATCCACCAGAACAACAGGCATTCGATTGGGGACAGACAAGCTTGTCTAGAGTCGAAGAACTCACAGCCAAGGAGTTCAAGGATTTACCAGCAGATGCCGATGGAGCCTTGGCTAAACCCTTAAGAAAAGGATTTGTGCCAGTGCTGAAAAACCGTAACTTCTTAGCACTGTGGAGTGGTCAAGTATTTTCCCAACTAGCAGATAAGATCTACCTAGTGCTAATGATTGCTCTGATCACCAGTCATTTTCAAGCAGCTAATCAAACAATTAGTGGCTGGGTATCGGCAATTATGATTGCTTTCACCATTCCTGCTGTCTTGTTTGGTTCACTGGCAGGTGTTTTTGTGGATCGATGGTCCAAAAAAAGGGTGCTCGTGGCTACCAATCTGCTGCGTGGTGTCTTGGTTTTAGCAATTCCCGCACTTCTGTGGCTTACTAGAGATTGGACACCTATCTACAATTTGCCAGTAGGTTTCTATGCTCTGTTGGGGGTCACTTTTTTGGTATCTACCCTGACACAGTTTTTTGCTCCAGCAGAGCAGGCGACGATTCCCCTCATTGTCAAGCATCGCAACTTGCTCCCAGCTAACTCTCTGTACACCACTACGATGATGGCATCGTTAATCATTGGCTTTGCCGTAGGGGAGCCTCTGTTAGGAATGACAGATGCCTTGATATCTAGACTAGGTTTGAATTTTGGCAAAGAGCTGCTGGTCGGAAGCTCTTATATCATCGCGGGAATATTACTGCTGCTGCTCAAAACTGGTGAGAAGAAATATATCCCTAATAGGGAAACACCTCATGTCTTTTCCGATATTTGGGATGGACTGCAATATCTTAAACAAAATCGGCGTGTTCGCAACGCCTTGATTCAACTGGTTATCTTGTTTTCTGTCTTTGCTGCTTTGGCAGTTCTCGCCGTGCGTCTAGCGGAAATTATACCGGTCATCAAGGCGTCACAGTTTGGCTTTTTACTAGCTGCTGGTGGTATCGGTATGGCTGGTGGTGCGGCAATCTTGGGACACTGGGGTCAACGATTTTCCCATACCAAACTGAGTTTATTTGGTTCTGCGGGTATGGCAGGGACATTGGTGGGTATGGCACTGTTTACTCATAGCCTCTGGCTGAGTTTAGTGATGACGATACTTTTAGGCAGTTTTGCTGCTTTAGTTGGTATTCCCATGCAAACTACCATCCAAGGAGAAACCCCAGAAGAGATGCGGGGTAAAGTCTTTGGCTTACAAAACAATGCTATCAATATTGCTCTGAGCTTACCTCTTGCCTTGGCAGGGGTTGCAGAAACCATGTTTGGGTTGCACTCAGTATTTTTAGGTTTATCAGTAATTGCGATTATTGGAGGTATATTAAACTGGTATATTTCCGGTACAGGAGTAAAAATATCAACCAACCCTGACAAATAGTAAGTTGATATTCAATCTGAATGCATATTGCTTGGCTAGGAAAAAAATCACCTTTTTGTGGTAACGTCACTTACGGTAGAGAAGTTACCAATGCTTTGCTGGAAAGGGGCTATGAGGTTAGTTTCCTCCATTTTGCCCAAGAGGAGGCTGACTCGGATAATTGGTGGGGTTGCCAGGAAGTTTCCCTACCTTGCCTCTACAAGTCTCAGATTTACACAATTCCGACTCTAACAGCAAGTAAGGTCTTAACGCGATCGCTCCAACAGCTGAAGCCTGATATTGTACATGCTTCTCTGACTTTATCTCCTTTAGATTTCTTACTACCAGAAATCTGCGAAGAGCTCAATATACCTCTAGTAGCTACCTTCCATCCACCGTTTGATGGGAAGAGACGCAACCTCAAGTCCGGCACCCAACTATTTACCTATCAGCTATATGCGCCTTTCCTAGCGCATTATGACCGGGTAATTGTCTTTTCTCAACTACAGCGAAATTTCCTCGTGCGACTAGGAGTTCCACCAAAGAAGGTTGCTGTGATTCCTAATGGGGTTGATGTCCAAAAATATGCTCCTGGTTCTTCTTATATTAAGTCACAATTAAAGGCTCAACGCCTGTTTGTTTACCAAGGTCGTATTTCCACAGAAAAGAATGTCGAGTCCCTGTTGAGAGCCTGGAAGCAATGCAATCTGGGTAAGCAGAGTAAACTGCTCATTGTTGGTGATGGTCCCCTAACAGCATCTTTAATGCCTTTTTATGGTAAGGAATACGGGATCATTTGGTGGGGATTTGAGGCTGATGAGCAGCGACGCATCGATATTTTGCGCTCTGCTGATGTGTTTATCTTGCCCTCTCTGTTAGAGGGATTATCTCTATCTTTACTCGAAGCAATGGCTTGTGGGGTTGCCTGTGTGGCAACTGATGCAGGTGCAGATGGAGAGGTATTAGAACAAGGAGCCGGTGTCGTTCTCAATACCCATCGGGTGACTGCTCAGCTTCATACCCTCTTACCGGTATTAAATGATCATCGAGAGTGGACAGCTCTACTAGGACAAAAAGCGAGAGCAAGGGTTCTAGAACGCTACACTCTCAGCCGCAATATCACTGGTCTAGAAAAGCTGTATGCTGAGGTTCTACAAATACGGTGTGGACAATTGAGTAACAGTGGCACCAGGATTTTTTAATAAGAGATTTTATGTCAGATCTAAGAAAAAATATTATTCTTTGTTTAAAAAATAATACTAAACCTATTGAACTTTCTCTCTACTTTTGCATTGTTAGGTATAGTTCCCTGACATAATTGTAGGCAATTTACCTTTATCTCTAAGTAACCTAACAATCTTATGATCAGCCCTGTTAAATTCATAAATATTGACACATGGAACATCCCTAAGATGGTTTGCATGAATATAGTCAAGATGATGGTTTTTGGAGACAAATATAGAAATTCGTTGCTCTTTTCTCCTGCTCAACAGCGGCTTAAGGTCGTATGCCTTCTTTTTACAAGCACTAATCTTATATGTATTGGATATATGTTGAGACCACCGTGTATCCAATAATTGTTTTCTAAGATTTGGACATATGAATGTTTGTGGGGCAAATGCGATAGCATCGCCTTGCTTCGTTAGGCTAGCAAAGAGTATAGCAGCGTAACCACCCATTGAGTTTCCAACAAAATATACTTTCGTTGGATTGATCTTACTAATTTCTTTCTGAATGAATTTTGTTGTTGTATCGATATCGTTGCTTATACCTTGTAGACCACAGTGATACCAACATTGACTCAAATCCCTTAAGAAAATCTTATTTTCATTCAAAATTTTAGAGGCGTTGTAAAACTCAAATGGGGGCATTCCAATTATTGACTTCATGCCACCAAAGAAAAAGTATAGTTTTTCTGATTCTGGTGATAACAATCTTTCAACCGATGGAGTATTACTCATGCTACTTAATATTACATCCATGAATTTCAGCTTTTGGGTTCCATACCCAGTGCAGTGGAGAGTAAGATCGGATAGGGTCGATAGTAACCAAATGCTTTCAACAGCGAGTCTATTGAGCTTTCCTCCGCACGGCGACAAAAGTTGAGCTCTGCCTCAATATCTGGCAAAACAAGCATTTTGGGCTCGAAGTTTACTCCTACTGATTTCTCAGTCTTTGCTGGCAGTCTCCAGTGAAACCTCAAGGGCATATTAGGGAGTTCCTCGTGTTTGAAACAGATATTATACTAAATCCGGTTATGAAAACCCACTTATACTAAATCCAGCTATGAAAACCCACGCTTAAATTCTGCATAGAGTGTTAGGGGGGTATGGAAACCGGATTTAGTATTATCCAACAGGTTAGCCAAGTTCTGCTCCAAACTATCAAAGAACGAGAAGTTAATTTAGCTCAAAATGCGGAGAAACTCGACAGCGAATTAGCTAAACTCTTACGTTTAATCGGATTACAAGTCACCTCAATGTTGTTCAATGGTTTAGCAAAGCAAGTCACACAAGAAGCTAAAAAGCCAGGTTTAGTTGTCCACCGCCGCTCGGTAGTTAAATACGAGCGTAATTTTTGGTACTATAGAAGTTGATTTTCCTTCTCTCTATTATGCCAGCCTGAGTAGTTGAGTCTTATAATGGCGATTCAATTCGCGATTAATACTCGCGAATTATAAATCCGCCCTCTTTTTTTATTTGCCAAAATGGGATGCTCCCAACCTATTACTTTTGTTGACTTGAGATATTGACTAAGTTTCTATTAAAATTAACTGCGTACTAGCGTTAGATTATTAAAGGGTGTTTTTATGAAGAGAAGGTTTTATTACTTACCTCTAACTTCAACATTAATTGCTGGCATATTTTTGGGCATACAAATTACCTTGCTGGTTCAGTCCCTTGTTTCCTTTCCCTACACCAAAGCTTGTGCCAAAATACCAGATAGAAAGTTTGCTGTCTTTATTCCCAATAGTTTGATTTTAGACAAGACAAATCTGATGAGAGTTGTGGAGTCTAATAAGTGGGCTTATAATGGAAATTGTAAACTTTTCAAATCCAAACATGACTATGTTGAGGAGGATGAAGTTTCTCATCAGTTTGCTTGGGCCAGTCAAGATGAAAATACGCCAGTAGGATATGTCAAAATTCCTTCAAAAAGGTATGATTTTAAGCAGGTTTGGCGAGGTGTGTTGGTAGGTTATTTTTCCAAACAAGAAGCCCAAGTAGTTAAACAAAAAATCATGGAAAGTGCTTATAAAAATGAACCAAATTATCAAAGAGAGCCATTTGTTGTTAATAATATAAATACCAATAATTAATAAATGTAGAATGTAGAATTTAGAATAAGCTAAAATGTATCTAATTTGCACCAAATTCAATATCAGCTTCTTGTGGAACAGGCATCTTGCCTGTCTCCGAAACGAGACACCTGCACTACAAATGATGAATTGGCATAAATTAGTTGTCAGCAATCATATTGAAAGACGCAGCTTTAGACCAAAGACAACATGAACAACAAGTAGGATCATAATTGTACTACCCAGATAAGCATGAGCAGTACGAAACAATTCCTTCTTGTCACCCCCAAAACCAATCAAAGCCATTACGGCGTTAATTCCTAACAAAATTATGGCTAGAGAACCTGTCCAAAAATGGGGACTTTCCAAGATAGGTTGATGCTGCTTAGAAACAAGGCAGTCCCAATGAAAAAATTTTTTTTTACCATCAGGTTATGAAAGTAGTAGCGTAATAGACATAAAATGGTGTTTTAGTCGTAGTTTGGGCTCTTGGAACGTAGGCGCAAGCCTTCTCGTAGAGTAACCCAACACCAGTAACGCGAATGTTGGGTTTCACTATCGTTCAACCCAACCTACATTTTTAGGCGTGTCACGCCAGTAAGATGATTCGTATTGCCTTTTGCCTGCGTCATCAGACGCTTATTAATTAAACTCCAGGAGCTCTCGCACACACCATGTATCATGAAAATTTCCCAATCCCCAATAAGAGTAAGCGGGTTGGCGTTATTGGTGGAGGACAGTTGGCTTGGATGATGGCAAGTGAGGCTGAGTCAATTGGAGTTGAACTAGTCATTCAAACACCTTATCCTAGTGATCCAGCTGTTGCGATCGCTCCTGAGAGTATCTTTGCCTCCATTGATGATGCTGCTGCTACTGCCAAACTGGCTGCTCAGTGTGATGTCATAACTTTTGAAAACGAATTCATTAACCTCGAAGCTCTAATACCATTGGCAGAGCAAGGTGTATGCTTTCATCCCAGCTTGAGAGCCTTAGCACCTCTGTTGGATAAGTATCGACAACGCTGCTATCTTCAGGAAATTGGCTTACCCCAACCAAATTTTATCAGCCTGGAAGGGAAACCTGACCAGGAAAAGTTAGGGGTGCTGGGAGTATCAGGACAATCAGTTAACCTCAATGATTTAGAGTTTCCCCTTGTCCTGAAAGCGCGACGCCAAGGCTATGACGGCAAAGGTACTTTTATTATTAAGGATATTAGTAGCTTAAATGCAACTTGGCAGCAGCTAGAATATCAGCCTGTAATGCTAGAAAAATTCGTCAGTTTTGAACGGGAGTTGGCAGTAATTGCCGCTCGTTCAGTGACTGGGGAAGTAGTGGTTTACCCAGTGGTAGAAACCCAGCAAGAAGAGCAAGTCTGCCGTCGAGTAATCGTACCTGCTGAAATTAATCCAACTATTGGAGCAGAGGTTGAAGCGATCGCTGCTACTCTACTCAACAGTTTACAAGTAGTAGGTGTCTTCGGTATAGAACTATTTCTTACCACCAATGGCAAAGTATTGGTGAACGAAGTATCCCCTCGCACCCACAATTCTGGACACTATACCCTTGATGCCTGTGAAACGTCTCAGTTTAAACAGCAGCTACTAGCAGTTGTTGGTTTACCCTTAGGTAGTCCAAAAATGCGTTGTACAAGCGCAGTTATGGTGAATCTTTTGGGTTATGAAAATTCCCAGGATGACTACCGAGAAAAACGGCAAAAGCTGGCAAGTTTGCCCAATAGTTTTGTCTATTGGTATGGTAAATCTCAGTCCTGCCTTGGGAGAAAATTGGGTCATGTTACGGTGTTAGCCAAAGGAGATGAGAGCTTAAGTAATAGCAATTGGCAACAAGAGGTAATAGAGAAAGTAGAATCGCTTTGGTACGGTTAATTAGGGTTTGCTGAAAAAGTATCGGGTAACGCCCAATCGTTTCGCTTCACGATCTAATGCTTCAATAACCCAAAATCCTTAGCTTAATAAAATGATGCGTTTGCTGATCAGCAACGCACCCTACAAGATCTGCGATCGCACCTGGAAGTATTAGTGATTACTTCTAAAAGGTATCTAAATTTACGCAACTTGCTCTTGATCAGTTTCTTGTGGGATGAGCATCTCACCTGTCTGTAGACAAGGACAGGCAAGATGCTTACCCCGCAAGAAACTGATCATTGATATCTGTGATATGAAAATTTTCTCATACAAAATTCATACCCTTTTCATACAGTAACTGGAATATAGTTACTATAGCGTTAGTGCTGAGATGCACTTCAGTTTGGGGAAGATGATGCTTACCCCAAATTTTTTTTATTGGATAATTTATTTGCACTGAAGTCGCTAAAATAAGTAGGGCTTGTTGAATCAATCCATTGATTCGAGTTCTGAAGTAACAAGTAATAGAATTTATAATTTAGAAAAATTTTCTTTAAGAGTATAAACAGAGATTATCACTTTTACTCTCCCTAAGAGTTAAACAGATAGAGACATGTTGATAAATAAATTGAAAATCTTGTTGTTTGTGGCAACTCTAGTAGGAATATCGTTGCCAGGATGCAGGACTACAGAATTAACTACGAAATCGAAAACTCAAAGAAAAAATTTAGAATGTATAGCTCCGGCTAAGCCAGGTGGAGGGTTTGATATAACTTGCCGACTAGCTGCTAATTCCCTCAAGGAATCCAAACTGCTTGAGCAGCCGATGCTAGTAAAGTATCTACCTGGAGGTGTTGGTGCAATTGCCTACAACAACATAGTAGGCAGCCGTAATCAAGACTCTAACGTTATTGTCGCAGCCAGCACTGGCTCTGCCCTTCATCTGGCTCAGGGCAAATTTGGAGAATACGATGAAAATGCGGTACGTTGGCTAGCGGCTCTTGGTGCAGACTTCGGCGTGATAGTGGTAAATTCCAATTCTCCCTGGCAAAACCTAGATGACCTAATGCAGGCATTAAAGAAAAATCCTGAGAGTATGGTAGTTGCTGGTGGGGGTTATATTGGCTCTCAGGACTGGATGAAAGCATCCCTGTTAGCCAAAGCGGCTGGAATAGACCCCAAGCAGATGCGTTTTGTCGCTTATGAAGGTGGTGGTGAAGCCCTGGCATCGGTTTTAGGTGGTCAAACTCAATTATGCCCTTGTGATAGATCGGAAATGAAAGGGCAACTGGAAAGTGGCAAATTCCGCATCTTGGCAGTGTTAGCAGACGAGCGCTTATCTGATGAATTTGCCCAATACCCCACGGCTAAGGAACAGGGCTACGATGTCACCTGGCCAATTTGGCGAGGCTATTACGTACCTCCCAATATCACTCAAGCAGAATATCAGTGGTGGGTAGACACGATCAAGAAGCTAGTCGAAACTCCTGAGTTTAAGCAGGAATTAGCTAATCGTGGTCTGTTTCCCTACGTTAAGATTGGCAAGGAATATGAAACCATGGTTAAAGAACAGGTGAAAGACTTTCGCGAATTAATTAAAGAAGTAGGACTAGCCGAATGAGCGATCGCATCTTTGCCGGAGTGATGTTACTTTTTTCTCTCTACTACGGTTTCGAGGCATATGCTCTTAAGGTGCCACTTACGTACGATTCTCTGGGTCCGAGAGCTTTTCCCCTGTTTCTAGCAGTACTTTTGGCAGTTTTTGCTCTATTTGTCCTATTTTCCTCGAAATTCCAACAGGTAGATTGGCCTAGAGACAGGCTTTTACTAAAATCCGTTTTAGTTGTTGCTACCTTGGTAGGCTACGGGCTCACCTTATTTTGGTTGGGCTTTATCATCTCCACCGCCCTGATGGTTACACTTTTAGGTCGTCTGTTTGAGGCAAACTGGGTGCAAAGTGGAGTAGGAGGAATAGCCTTGGGGCTAGTATTCTCTGCCTTGTTTGGCTGGCTGTTACAAATCCCCCTACCTCCTGGTCAGATATTCTAACTTTTCACGGTATCTTTTGGCTGAGACAGGATGTAGGGTGTAGAGATGGAAATTCTCGATTTTTTGCTGCAAGGTTTTGTAGTTGCTCTGAAACCTCTTAACCTCAGTATAGCTTTGGTAGGAGCCTTTATCGGTACTCTGGTAGGCGCTATGCCTGGTATTGGTCCGATTAATGGCGTAGCAGTGCTGCTGCCGCTCTCCTATAGTCTGGGCTTACCTCCAGAAACAGCTTTGATTATGCTGGCTGGGATCTATTACGGTGCTGAATACGGCGGGCGCATTTCCAGCATCTTGCTCAATATTCCTGGCGATGCTGGTGCGGTGATGAGTACTCTAGACGGCTATCCGCTGGCTCACCAAGGAAAGGCGGGTCCAGCTTTGGCTATTTCTGCCATCAGTTCCTTTATTGGCGGTACTATAGCGGTAATCGGATTGACTTTATTTGCCCTACCTTTAGCTCAATTGGCAATAAAATTCGGTCCAGCAGAATATTTCAGTTTGATGATTTTTGCCTTCGCTTCCCTAGCGGTAATAGTCGGGAAAAATGCGATCAAAACTGCGATCGCAGCGGTACTTGGGGTGATGCTGGCGATCGTGGGGATAGATTCTGGAACTGGGGTATTACGCTATACTTACGGTCAGCCAGAACTTTACGACGGCATTGATTTTCTCATCGTGATCATTGGCTTATTTGGTATAAGCGAGATCCTACTGTTGCTGGAGAGAACCCAGATGGTGAAGCTCGTCCCAGTAGCCATACATGGAGCAATGGTTAACCTAGAAGAGTTGCTGGCGTGTAAGTGGACTATTTTACGCTCCTCGATTATTGGGTTTATCATTGGGATTTTGCCCGGTACTGGAGCTTCGATCGCCAGTGCTGTAGCTTATTCTATCGAAAAACGCCTCAACGATAAGGAACAAACTTTTGGCATAGGTGATGTTCGCGGTTTAGCAGCTCCAGAAGCAGCTAATAATGCAGCAGCAGTTGGTGCTTTTGTCCCTATGCTAACTTTGGGAATTCCAGGCAGTGGTACTACTGCTATTTTACTAGGTGCTCTGTTGTTATATAACATTCAGCCTGGTCCGATGTTGTTTACCCAACAGCCGGAAATTGCCGGAGGGCTGATTGCTTCAATGTATATAGGCAACTTAATGTTGTTAGTCCTCAATCTCCCCTTGGTAAACTTATTTGCTCGTCTTTTGCTCTTACCTAACTGGTTGCTAGTACCTGGGATAGCAGTAATGGCCTTTGTTGGCGTTTTCTCTGTCCACGGTAGCATTGTGTCTATTTTGTTGATGCTGCTGATCGGAGTATTCGGTTACTTCCTGCGCAAATTGCAATATTCCTTGATTCCTTTTCTCTTGGGTTTTGTCCTGGGTGAAGTTATGGAAGGAAACCTGCGTCGGGCGCTGGCTATTAGTGGCGGCAATATAGGAATTCTCTTTGAGAGTCAAATTTCTCAAGGTCTTTGGATACTTACTTTTAGCATGGTAATAGTGTTGCCAATTGTGAGACTTCTTCTCAGGCACAGGAAATTGTTTGGGTGCTAGAGTCTGTAGTTTTCCCAATTAGGGCTTGCTGAATAAGTATTTGGGGGGAGTAGGAGTCCCTAAAGCCTTCGGTATATTTTTGCTTAGGTAGGGCTTGGGAGTAGAAGCCACTCCCAAGCCCTATTGTCTATTGCCTATTCCCTTGTTTCTTAAGAACCGACTATCGCAGTGGAAATGTCTCAAAGATAAACTCAACACCCTCTACCCGGTTAATACCACGGCGAGGTTGAGAAGTGCTTCTGATACTGCTATTGAAAGGATTAGGTAAATCAGGTGTGCGAATTATGGGGTCACTCGAAACTTGTTGTTCTAGCACCTCGTTATAGAGCTTGTTGAGGCTATCAGCATCGTTTTCCAATTCAACATCTGGAAAACCAGTGATACCCAAAATATAATTTGCTTGACGCCAGATACTGCGGTTGTAGTAAAAAGTTCCAGATTGGTCAAAAAAGGTTCGGTTAAAGGCTTCGGGAATGGTTTCTAGACGGACTGGCTTAAAATCTAAGTCCTCAGTTGCCGTTTGAGCTATTGCTGCAGAAGCTCCTAGGCTGGAAGCGGCAGCAAGAACCAATGCACTGAGCAACCTGGTTAACCGCATTTGCATAATACTCACTCTCACTTTTTCTCAATAATATCTGATATTGTGAACAACTGAGCATTTTCCCTAATTGCTGCAATTCGACAAATGCGAAGCTTATTAAAAACAAACCAGCTAGCACCAATTGAAAAACCCCACCAAGGAAAATAACAACTTACAGATTGCAGTACTCGGCTAGTATTCGCAAATAGAGTAATATTTTTAGCTTCTTCAGGATTAATTGAGTTGCCGGTAAAGTCAATTTGAGTTAAGTTTTTTATATTCAATAGCGCATTTAATTCGCTAATTTGATTGTTTTTGATTGAGAGATAGGTGAGGCTAGTTAATTGGGACAGGGGACTAATATCTCTAATTTGATTGTTATCAAGTGAGAGGTTAGTCAGATGAACTAGCTCAGATAAGCAAGTGATATCCCTAATTTGATTATTATTGAGGAAGAGCCAAGTCAGATTAGCGTTCTTTTGTCACTCTAGCCCTGTTCTACTTTTCCTAAGTTGCCGATGTATTGTCGGCTCACATAGTCAGTAGTTTTCCCTTTTTTTCGGTCTCCTGTTTCATCAATTCCTCCAATCCCTTTAATGAGTTGGCTTCCCGATCGCTTTTTGTGATTTAACTTATTTTGCTACAGCCTCTATTAAGGTTACCTATCAGTCGATGCTCCCAAGCCTTTTGTCGAAAACCAAGGGGGTGGAGTTAGAATTGAGTGTTGAGGAATTTACACGGGTTAAATAAAGCCGGATGATTCAAACTGAGTTTGAATTTACTTTGCCCAAGGGTTATCTCGATGGAGACGGCAATCTACATCGCAAGGGTGTGATGCGCCTGTCGCGGGCAATGGATGAAATTGTTCCCATGCGGGACCCCCGCGTCAAATCTAATCCTGCTTATGCTACGGTGATTATTCTCTCGCGGGTAATTACTCGCCTAGGAGCGTTAGATGATGTTTCTCCTGCAGTAATTGAAAATCTCTTTGCCTGCGATCTGAGTTACCTCCAGAAGTTCTATCGTAACATTAATGGACTTGAAGAAGAGGGTTAATCCGCTACCATCCTCAAGTTCAACTGAGCTTGCTCTATAGCCCCTTACGGGCGGCGCACCGCCCGCTACAAATGGAAGAAACTTTTGTCAAATCCTCTTCCCTACTCCCTAGCTACTTGTAATTAACAATCCGCGCAAAGCTATCAGATTCCAGGCTCGCTCCCCCAACGAGAGCACCATCAATTTCTGGTTGAGCCATAATTTCATCTATATTGTTGGGCTTGACTGAACCGCCATATTGAATAGGAACCTCTGCTACCTGAAGCTGGCTACGAATGATACCAATCACCCGATTGGCTTCTAATGCCTCACAGGTGTCACCAGTGCCAATTGCCCAGATTGGCTCGTAGGCAATTACCAACTGCTTTTGCTCAACATCCACCAGAGCTTGTTTCAATTGGTTAATAATAATCGATTCAGTCTCACCGGCATCCCGCTGTTGCTTGGTTTCCCCTACGCAAAGAATCGGAACTAAGCGGTGACGCTGCGCAGCTAGCAAGCGCTTGTTGACTGTTTCATCAGTTTCTCCAAAATATTGACGCCGTTCACTGTGACCAACAATCACATAATGGACATTGAGTTCCTTGAGCATCGTACCAGCGATTTCACCAGTGTAGGCTCCACTATCCTCCCAGTGAATGTTCTGAGCTCCCAGCTGCACACGGCTATTATGAAGATTCTTGGACATCACGTCCAAAGATGTAAAAGGGGCACACAGGACAACTGTCCGTCCTTCAGGGGTTTGTTCCAGTTGAGGTAAAAACCCTTGCAAAAACTCAGAGGACTCCTCTTGAGTTTTGTACATTTTCCAGTTACCAGCAATAACAATTTTTCGCACAGCTTAACAAATTGATCTCCAAACCTTAATGCACCCTTTAGTTTAAAGCTTTAAGGGGCAATTTATGCTGAATCGTCCGAGCTGATTGGAGTAGTGCTCCAGGAAGAATTAATAATATTGCTGTTCTTTTTCGATAGAATAGCCCTTGCTGCCTCATTCAGGAGAATCTCCCAAGGAAAGGCAACCATGAATCAGCTCAACAACGCTTTCACTATTTTTTTGAGTTTGTTGGTGGAGGCAATGCCTTTTTTATTACTGGGAGTTTTACTCTCCAGTATGCTGCTGTTTTTTGTCGATGAGCGCAAGCTCCTGGCTGCTATGCCACGCAACCCTCTACTAGCATCTGTCTTTGGCAGTTGTGTCGGTTTTTTATTCCCGGTGTGTGAATGTGGTAATGTGCCAGTAGCACGGCGTCTGCTCATCCAGGGTGCACCAGCTTCCATGGCAGTTGGGTTTTTGCTGGCAGCACCAACAATTAATCCGGTAGTGATTTGGTCAACTTGGGTAGCATTTCGAGATCAACCAGAAATCGTCGTGCTGCGAGTATTGTTTTCTTTCAGCATTGCGGTTGTAATTGGCTGGGTTTTCAGTTCCCAAAAAGATTTGCGTCCTCTGCTACAACAGAGGATGACTCGCTTGATCAGGACATCATACTACAACTCTACCAAGAAAGAGGAAGCTTCTGTTTTACTACAATCTGGCTCCTTTTTACTTGGTCAATCAGGAGCACCTCTGCGGCTAGATACGGATACTATACAAACATCTGTTGCTACTGCCAACCCAACTAAGCCAGTATCCGATAAACTCCGTCTGTTCCTAGATAATACGGTGCAGGAATTTTTGGAATTAGGAGGAGTACTAGTTTTAGGCAGTGCGATCGCAGCAGTAATTCAAGTCGGTGTACCCCGCGATATTATCCTTAGCTTAGGTCAAGGACCAGTAACTTCTATTTTAGCAATGATGTTGTTGGCGGCAGTAGTATCTATTTGTTCTACCGTAGATGCTTTTTTAGCTCTTGCCTTTGCCTCCACTTTCACCAGCGGCTCCTTGTTGGCCTTTTTAGTATTTGGTCCGATGATTGATATCAAAGCGATCGGTTTGATGTTATCTGTATTTAAGTGGAGGGCCATATTGTACTTGTTTGCTCTGGCAGCTCAGTTAACTTTTTTGTTGACTTTGTTTGTTAATTTGAAGATTAGTTAGTAACGAAATTTGTAGGGATGGAATTTCACAAACAACGAACAACAAACAACAAACAACAAACAACTAAGTTTCGACTCTCTCGGACATTTTTCTTACCCATCTTAGATATCTTCACCCTAGGAATCTGGGGTATTGTCTTACTGAAGTACTGGCACTCCGGTGAATTAAATCTACTGATTCATCCTCATTATTTTGGACTGATTGTGGTTACAGGCTTAGCTTTGTTGAGCATTGCCGCTTGGAAAATGCTATGGCTGCTCAAGAGATGGCGTCAACACGTATCGGGTAGGTCAGTTAATATACCTTTAGTTCAACACCTGAGCCTGTTTCCTCCTGGTTTGAGTAGTAGCTTGCTTTTAGTTATTGCTATTTTAGGGTTAATAGTCAAGCCCAAGGTATTTGCCAGTGATACAGCGATGCAGCGAGGTATCAGTGAGTCAGTAACTGTAACTAGATTGCAACCTCAAGCTTTTAAACCTTTGAGCAAACCAGAAGAGCGATCGCTTATTGATTGGATAAGGACTCTCAATATTTATCCTGAACCCGACACCTACACTGGTCAACCTGTCAAACTCAAAGGTTTTGTTGTCCATCCCGAAAAACTACCTCCAAAATATCTATTAGTTTCCCGCTTTGTCATTACCTGCTGTGCTGCTGATGCTTATCCGGTGGCACTACCGGTAAAACTCAAGGTAAATAAGGATAAGTATCCGGTTGATACTTGGATAGAAGTTGAAGGTAAGATGATTACTGAAAATCTGGAAGGTGAACGACAGCTGACTATTGAGGCGAATTCTATCGAAAAAATTGACAAGCCAGATAATCCCTACAATTATTAGGTTTGAGTTACTTGTGGACTGGTTCTGCCAATGGTATTCAATTGGGGCTTTCAAACGAGTCGTAAACCTAGATTGTCGTTTTTTTTCTTAAAAAAAACTTCTGTATTCTTCCCTCCTGATACTAAATCCGGTTTCCATACCCCCCTAACACTCTATGCAGCATTTAACCGTGGGTTTTCATAGCCGGATTTAGTATAAGTGGGTTTTCATAACCGGATTTAGTATGACTTGAAAGTGCAACTTTCATCACCTGGTGGTGAAAAAAATTTTTTCATCAGGACTGACTCCTGACTCCTTTTACACGCTGTTGCCTTAACTTGTCACCAATGAGTTAATATAGCAATTTGATTGAAGTAGGTTAGGTATATGTGGAGGCGATTGCAATTTTTGCAGTCAGTGGTTTTGGCTGTGGCAGCTTTTGCCTTGGTGTTATTTCTGGCTAACTGTAACAGTTCCCTAGAATCGACTAGTGGCAGTTCAGATAGTGTGCCGATGGGGGTGTTGGTGTATGGCTCGGTGGGAGAATCTGTCAACCTAGAGCCAGGGAATATCACCGATGGTAATTCCCTCGTTGTGCAGGAGCAAATCTATAATCGCCTGATAGAAGTTAAACCTGGTACTACGGAACTTGAACCAGGGTTAGCGACAGAATGGACAGTTTCTGAGGATGGTAAGAGTTGGACGTTGCAGCTTAGAGAAAGGGTCAAATTTCACGATGGCACCGATTTCAATGCAGAAGCAGTGAAGTTCAATGTGGAGCGTTGGTGGAATCCAGAAAGTGAGTTTGGCTACCGGGATGCAGGGAAGAACTACGATATTTGGGCAGATTTGTTCGGTGGCTATAAGGGAAATTCCCAATCTCTGGTGCAAGAGGTAGCAGTGGAGGATGAATATACGATAAAATTCGTCCTGCAACAACCTTTTGCTGCTTTTCCTTCCGCGATCGCTTCTGGTTATTTTGGTATTGCTAGTCCCAAGGCGATTCAGCAAGCAGGGGAAAAATACGGTACTCCAGCGTCTGTTGCCGTGGGAACAGGACCATTTGTTTTCCAAAAATGGATTAAAGGCGATCGCATTTTACTAGAAAAGAATGCTAACTACTGGAAACCAGACCTGCCCAAATCAGAGCAGTTGGTAATTCGCTTTGTCACAGATCCTGCTGCCAGGCTAGCCCAACTGCGAGCCAGGACTATTGATTTTACGGCAGATTTAGCTCCGGATCAGTTATCCCAGATTGAAAGTGACCCTACTATAGAACCCATCTTCCGACCATCTTTTAATGTCGGCTACCTAGCTCTCAATCCCAGTTACGAACCCCTTGCTAAAATAGAAGTACGTCAAGCGATCGCGCAAGCTATTAATAAAAAAGAGATTGTTAAAGCTTTTTGGGGAGAACTAGGGGAAAGCAATGCTCACTTTATTCCCCCTATCTTCACGGAATATCAATCTACCCAAGTAGAAGACTATCAGTACAATCCAGAAAAAGCCAAGCAAATCATTGCCGAAGCTGGTTATCCCAAGGGATTTGAGCTGGACTTGTGGTATATGCCAGTTTCTCGTCCCTATTTCCCCACCCCAAAACCCATCGCCGAAGCCTTTGCTGCGGAACTTAGTGATATTGGCATTAAAGTCAATCTACAAACCAAAGATTGGGCAGCCTATCTCGATGATCGAAAACAAGCTCCCGGTTTTGAATCATTTATGTTGGGATGGACAGGAGACTACGGCGACCCAGATAATTTCTACTATGCTCACTTTGGTCCTGGTGCTACTTCAGACTTGGGGGAATGGAAAAACGAAGAGGTGATCAAACTTTTAGATCAAGGTCGTGCTACTGGCAATCAGGAAGAGCGAGCTAAAATTTATACTCAAGTGGACGAAATTCTCTATCAAGAAGCAGTACGTTTACCCATTGTCCACTCCCAACCTCTACTAGCTAAACGCAAGAATGTTGATGGTTGGATACCCAGTCCCCTAGGTGTAGAACCCTTCGATACTCTATCAAAGAATTAGTTAAGCTCATCCCCATCCATCTTAGTGTGGGAATACAACTATTCTTAATCAATTGTGGAACAGGCTTCTAGCCTGTCTTGTAAAAACAACGGAGAGGGTGAGATTCGAACTCACGGAGCCTCTCGGCTCACTCGATTTCAAGTCGAGCGCAATCGACCACTCTGCCACCTCTCCAGGCTTATCTATCTTATCAATCCTTGGCACTTATGGCGACTGATTGTAAACAGTTTACCCCACAACAGCCTCAGAACGACAGTAGAGCCACTCCTCCAAAGCCACAGTATAATTCTTATTCACCCACACCAAAGAAATTTGCTCAACTACATTCTCTGCCAAGGTGACTAGGGAAAAGTTACGCAATCGGTCAGTCTCCGTTGCCATAATTCGGGGCACTCTAGCAGAATTCAAATAAACTATCCCCGACTGACTATGAGAAAGCATAGTTCGCGATCGCTCTTTAGTGTGGCGTAATCTGTGGTGCATATGACCAAAGGTAACTAGGGGGATGGTTTTACCCATTGCCTGAGTTTGGGCGATCGCTTCAGCAAAATCTGGGTCACCATGATCTCCACCACGAGGCTCCCAGTCCTTACCACAGGGAGCTTCTGGTTCCTCCCCCAATCCAGTCGGACCATTGTGAGCTATAAAAATTATCGTTGAGTGGGCTGTTTTAGCTGCTGCTGATACAATACGTTCAGTCGATTCAGTAAAATTGTTAACACCGAAGCGTTCCTGCAAAAATTCCTTATTTTTCCAATTAGGACCACCCCAACTGAAAGGACGACTGCCGACAACAGAAAGATTCAGTTCTGGGAAATCCAAATATCCATAACCCACATGAGTGTCACCGAGTAAATCTAACTGTTGTTGTACTCCGTCTTCTTGGCTATGGTCATAAGGGCATTTTTTTCTACCCCATTCTGAAGCAGTATACCAAGCATCATGATTCCCCATAATTACTGCCTTAGGTAGGTCAAGGCTAGCTACTAGCCGCACTATATCCACTGACTCATTACCGAAATCCCCTACAAATAAAACTAAGTCAACACCCAAGTGCTGGAGAGCAACATTATCCTCTACTTCCCATTGGTCGTGAACATCCCCAACCACAGCGATTTTGACTAGTTGCTTGTGATAACTGGTCATAGATTTATCCTTGTGGAACCTTTTTCCAGGATAAATAAGCATCACCGCATTTGGAAATGGGAAAGGGAAATTTTTCCAACCTTTCTTCTCATCCCATTTCCGATGTTCTTCTAAAAGTAGATTCATTCCATTTACCGGATTATCTCAGAGAGGTTTATTAAGAGTTTGTAGTCATCTGGTAGTTTTTCCCAAGCAACAGTGTAAGTGAGATGAGGAACATTGGATTTAACCTGTGCAACAATCATTTGCTTCCCTTAATTGTGTGCCGGAAAATTCACAAGCTTGTTTTTTAGTATACACTTGGGGTTGTTCTGGATCCCAAACCTTAAAGCTTACCGTATAAGCTTTCTTCCCTTCTGCCTCCTGCCTCCTGCCTCCTGAAAAGTCATTAGGATGCCGGGGGTACAACCCTACGGGGTGCATAGCTAGGACCTTTGATTTTATTCCTCAACATATTTGCCAATCGATACAGGTTGGGGGAAAAGTTGGCGAGGGTAAAGATGATTTGCTGAGATTTTGACAGATAGGGATGAGTCAAGGTACTGATAGCTTTCCTCGCCTCAACCTCACATTCGGTTATCGCTTTACTCATTATGGTTTTGGCTATCCCCTGTATCATTTGCTCAGAGACTGGATAACAATCGCGATTTTTGAGTAATGTCCGAAATTTGGCTGTTAAGCTTAATTCCTTAGTAGCAGACTTTTGCGAATAACTATCGGGATTATTACAACGATAAACAGTGGAAGGAACAGGATCATACGCCCAGGTTTTTCCGTAAACCACTCTAAGCATCAAGTCAAAATCCTCGGCTCCGGACATTTGCGGATCAAAACTACCCACTTCTTGTAAGCGAGCCAATTGCACCACCATAGAAGATAGCTCCAAAAGACCATGTTTGAGATACAGCTCAAAATAAGTTGTATGATCCAATTGGTTAGTCGGTTGTATTAACGGACCATTGTCTGATAGTGATACAACGCGGTTGACGTTGAGGGAGTAGTGCTCTGCCGCAGCTAGGTAAACCAGATCATCACTGTTCTTGAGCAAAGCCTGCACACGTTCGAGATGGTTTGGTTGCCACCAGTCGTCGGCATCCAAGAAGGCAATCCAGTCACCTGTAGCTGCCGCAATTGCCGTGTTTCTTGCCGCCGCCGGACCAAGGCGTTGGGTTTGCACTAAAGTTGTGGGAACATTACTGCCTTGGATGCGATCGCGAGAGTTATCAGTCGAACCATCGTCAACCACAATTATTTCATAGGCGCTCAGAGTTTGATTGGCAACACTTTCCAGGGTTTGTTCAATCCAACGTTCGGCATTGTAGCAAGGTATAACGACGGAAAATTTCATATCAAAGGATATCCATAAAATGTTGAAAGTTTTTTTGACATTTTTACAGAACAACTTGCATCATTGGGATTGAAATTGTACAAGCGATCACAACACATTTTAGGACGAGGTTAATTGTGGCTACAATAATTCAAGATGAGAACTCATCCAAGTTATCAACAAAAGCCAGGATCTTGCCATGAGCCGTGGTATCTATATTATTGCCAATGACCGGGTAACAGAACAAGCGATCGCACTTCTCAATAGTATTCGCTTATATGATCCAGATACGCCGATTACCCTGATTCCCTATGATCATCAATATCAGGCGATCGCTAAACTCTTATCAGACTCCTACGCTGTCAAGCTTTATCCAGATTTGCCCCTTGTTGAACGTCTCTCTCAAACAGTCTCTAGCATCTTTGGTAAGCGTTTTTTTGCTCGTCCTAATCAGTATCGCAAGCAAGCTTGTTGGTTTGGGGAGTTTGATGAATTTCTCTACATCGATACAGATATTGTTGTTTTTGAAAAAATCATAGACAATCTCAACTATTTGGCTGATGCTGATTTCATGTGTTGCGATTATCAACATAAACAGGGAATTAGATATGTCTTCACACCCAAAGTGAAAAACAAGGGTATTTTTCAGCACCGTGAACTCCAAGATATCTTTAATGGAGGATTCTGGGCTTCTAAAAAGCATTTAATTTCCGAACAAGACTTATATGACACTTGGGCAGAATGTGCTAAACATCCTGAATATTTTGACTTTTCTGAGAAAACCTCCGATCAACCGATTTTCAACTACATGGTTTTAAAGCGTATTCAACGTAGAATAAATCTAGTTCGTACACCAGGACAAGGAGCAGGTAACTGGGCTGGTAGTACTCATTTTCAAAAGAAAGAAAATGTTTTAATCGACCCTAAATTGAATCAACAGCTTAAGTATCTACATTGGGCTGGTATTCGTATTGAACCTGGTTGTCCTTACTGGGATATTTGGCAATACTACCGTCATCTTAATTTACCATCAAAGTCCTAACCAAAAAGTTTTAAATGCGTTTTAGCTTAATATTCCTCTTTACAAGCTATGCCTTAAACTCTCAAACGACGTGCGATCGCATTTTGCCAATAGTCGCACATTTGACTTATCTTTACTTCTATTATCGGCAGATTATCCCCTGTAAGCACTTGTAAATCACTCTTTTCCCCAGTAACTACACCAAGTTTTTGCCAATAACCCTCTAAGTGCTCATCTAAGTAAGATTCCCAACTAGCTTGTTGCTCAGGGTTAATGGAAACTACAATACGGCTGGCACTCTCCCCAAACAGTAACTCATCCCAACGAAGTTCTAGGGATTGACTACTTACTCCTAAATTAATTTGGGCACCGAGTTTACCAGCAATACAGGATTCAGCTAGAGCAACTGCCAATCCTCCCTCCGCACAGTCATGAGCTGAATTTACCCAACCTTGACAGATACTCTCCCGCGTCACTGCTTGCAGACGACGCTCCAACTCAAAATCTACTACTGGTGGTTTTCCAGTAACTAAACTATGAATCGTTGCTAAGTATTCTGAACCACCCAAAGAAACTTGGGGAGTAGAAGTAGTAATCGGCAATCCCAATAGATAAATTACATCCCCTGCTGCCTGCCAACCTTGAGTGCAGGTTTTGGTAATATCAGGAACCAACCCTACCATACCGATAACTGGGGTGGGATAGATCGGTTGAGGGTTACCAGCAGCATCAAGGGTTTCATTGTAGAGGGAAACGTTACCCCCAGTTACTGGTGTTCCCATCTCCCCACAAGCTTCTGCTATTCCCTGACAAGCTGATGCTAACTGCCAATATCCCACAGGCTTTTCTGGAGAGCCAAAATTGAGATTATCAGTAACAGCCAGAGGTTCAGCACCAACACAACTTAGATTACGTGCTGCTTCTGCTACGACAGCCTTAGCTCCTTCATAAGGGTCAAGATAGACATATCGGGAATTGCAATCTACAGTTGCAGCAATACCTTTTAGTTGTTGGTTATTTTCTGTCGCTGCCTCTTCTATTAACGGACGCAACCGGATCACAGTAGCATCGGCATCACCGGGTAGAATTACTGTATTGTTCTGTACTTGATGGTCGTATTGGCGATAAATCCAGCGTTTAGAAGCGATAGTAGGAGTATCTAGTAGTTGTAATAGGATATCATTCCAACTGTGGAGAGTTCCTGCAATGTTAATACTCGTGTTTGTGCAAGGAGGTAGGGATTGGCTAATCCACTCCCAAGCTTGGGTGGCATATTCCGGCGCTTGGGCTAAGAGTTCTCGGTGATAAATTGGGGTATTATCTGCTAGGGCGGTTGCTGGAATTTCTGCTGCTACCTGCTTTTCATATAAAATACGTACAATTGGCTCCTCTATTACCGTTCCTGCCACTACCGCATGGAGTCCCCAACGCTGGAAAATATCAATTAATTCCTGTTCCCTTCCCTGATGAGCAACAAACAGCATCCGCTCCTGGGATTCGGAGAGTAGATATTCATAGGGAGTCATGCTGAATTCTCGCGCTGGAATCAAGTCTAAATCTAGCTCAATCCCCACTCCCCCTTTTGCCGCCATCTCCGAGGTGGAGCAGGTAATGCCTGCTGCTCCCATATCCTGAGCTGCAACTACCGCATCAGTTTTAAATGCTTCCAGACAAGCTTCAATCAAAGATTTTTCCAGGAAGGGATCTCCTACTTGCACTGCTGGACGATCATCCATAGATTTATCAGTAAGTTCGGTACTAGCGAAACTAGCTCCTCCCATGCCATCTCTGCCAGTAGTGGAACCAACATATAGTACCGGGTTACCAATACCAGATGCTCCAGATTTAACAATTTCCGGAGTTTCCATCAATCCCAGAGCCATAACATTCACCAAAGGATTACCGGTGTAGGCAGAGTCAAAGTACACTTCACCACCAACTGTAGGTACACCAACACAGTTACCATAGTGAGCAATTCCCTCAACTACACCAGTAAATAATCGCCTGGTACGAGCATCTGCCAGGGAACCGAAACGTAGGGAGTTCAATAGGGCAATGGGGCGAGCTCCCATAGTAAAGATGTCCCGCAGGATACCTCCAACTCCAGTTGCTGCACCTTGGAAAGGTTCGATAGCGGAAGGGTGGTTGTGGGATTCAATTTTAAATGCCAGTTGCAATCCCTCTCCTAAGTCTACAACCCCAGCATTTTCTCCGGGACCAACTAGAATGCGATCGCCTGTTGTGGGAAACTGTTTTAGTAGGGGACGGGAGTTCTTATAACAGCAGTGTTCGGACCACATCACCCCAAACATTCCCAATTCAGCTTTGTTGGGATGACGTCCCAACCGTTGCACAATTTCTTCGTACTCTTCGGGTTTTAAACCCAGCTTAATGCAAGTTTTGTTAATAGCAGCTATTTGTTTTGGGGACAAGGGAATAGAGGAAGAACCAGACATGGAACCACAGAGCATAGGCAACAGGGTTAATTTTATCCGTAGATTGCACCCTCAAGCCTTGCAACGGAGGAGAAACTTTGCAAAAATAAGTAGGCAATCAGTTCAGTTGTACTGGTGTGTCAAAAATTGACCCATCCTACACACTGCTCGGATAAGCTTTAATTCCTCTCCTCCAACTCCCCCTTAACAATACAAATCATGCCAAGAGCCACAGTCAAGTATACAACCAAGGATTTAAAAGAACTCGGTCTGTTTGTCGAAGTGAGTGGACGAACAGATAATGAAAGAACCCGCAACAAGGCTTTGGAAGAAATTCAACGCCGCATGGATGATCCAGAGGACACTAGTCTTAATGAAAATAGTTTTGCTGATGGCTTGAGTGTAGAGGACTTAATTGTTGTCGAGCCACCCCCAGAGGATAAATCAGAGGTAGAGGAACCAGAAATTATCCGTGCAGTAAAAGCGATCGCTAATTTAGCAAGTTTAAGAGTAATTTTAGAAGATAGTTACAAACAGGCAATAGATTTACGTCCGGTGATTGAGGCATTGTTTTCCCCAGAACCTCTGACGCCAGAACAAATACAAAAGGCTACAGATAAGAGTTTTGCTAAGACTTTAATGAAATTTGCCGAAGCTAAGGCTGCTCGTGACAAATTTTTGCCCATAGCAGAAGAAGCTTGGGAAGTTCTGGCTCCTGCACTACCCAAGGGGGAAAGCAAAGAAGACTACGGGATAGATGAGTCCCAAACAGCAGCTGAAGTAGCTCAAGGTAGCAAAAGTAAAAAGTCAGCAACTTAATCTTAGAGCTTATCTGACAGCTGATGAATGCGCGATCAATCATTGAGAGTATTTTTTACGAAGCTTGCCCTTTTGTACTTTGCCACTGGGCGTTCTTGGCAAAGATTCGACAAAATCTACACTTGTAGGTAACTTAAAATCGGCAATTTTATCCCTGCAAAAATTGATAATCTCTAATGGTGTTGCCTGTTGTTCTGGTTTTAAAGCAATAATTGCTTTGATACTTTCTCCTAAAAACTTATGTGGCATACCAATTACCGCAGCTTCAGCAATTGCAGGATGTTCATATAAGACATTTTCAACTTCTGCTGGATAGACATTCTCTCCTCCATTGAAGATCACAGGGTAAGAGCATCTCAATAAAAATACGGCAGAATGTGGATTCTAAACAATCTCTCGTGGTAAGAGAATAATAAACTCTGTATAGACTCCCAGTTCACTTTCTACTTTGATTTCTCCTTGATGCTGACCAACGATAATATCATGGGTCATGGATAAACCTAGTCCTGTTCCTTCTCCAGTTGGTTTGGTGGTAAAAAATGGTTCAAAAATTTTATCTAGTAACTCAGGTGGTATACCTTGACCATTATCTCGAATACGAATTTCTACTGCCTGATCTAAATTTTGGGTCTTGATGGTAAGCTTTGGCTTAAATTCCGGAGATAGTTTTTTTCTTTTGTTATTAGCTGCATAGCAAGCATTGTTGATTAGATTGATAAATGCTCTACTCAAAGATTGGGGAATTATTTCTATTTGTTCAATTGATTTATCGTAATCAGTTTCTATTTCAATACTAAATTTATTCAAAGTTGCTCGAAAACTTTTGACGGCAAATTGTATTGACTCAGCTAACAAAACATTAAGTTCAGTTAACTGTCGCTTACTACCTTCCTGTCTGGCGTGCATTAACATACTGCTAATAATATTATCAGCTCTTTGTCCTTGTTGGTTGATAGAATTAACACTTTCTTCGATATCACTTAAAAGTTCTCTGATAGTTGCCAATTCTGACTCAGGTAAAGTTTTTAATTTGGGCTCTATTTCTGGGAGCAATTCTTGGCACAAGTCAGCAGCAATAACAGCAAAATTATTAATCAGGTTGAGAGGATTTTTAAGTTCATGGGCAATACCAGCAGTTAAAGAACCAAGAGAAGCCAACTTTTCTTGAGCAATAATCTGTTTTTGAGCAGCTTTTAGTTGGTTTAGCGTCTTGTTTAACTCTCTTTCAGCTTCCACTCGCTGTTCAATTTCTTTTTTAAGAACTATGTTTTGCTCCTCCAATGTTTTAGTCAAATTGCGCAGCTGCAAATGCGTCCTAACTCTGGCTAATACCTCCTCTTGCTGAAACGGCTTGGTAATGTAATCCACTGCTCCTATTGATAGTCCTTTGACTTTATCCATCGGATCACTGAGCGCCGTCATAAAAATTACTGGAATGTCTTGAGTTGAAGCAGAAGCCTTCATTCGCTGACAGGTTTCAAATCCATCAAGTCCTGGCATAATCACATCTAATAAAATTAAATCTGGTGGGTTATATTTAACCTGTTCAATGGCACTTTCTCCATCAGTTTCGATGGCAACAGTAAAACCAACACCCTTCAATGCTTCTGATAGTACCGACAAGTTGGTGGGAGTATCATCAACAACTAAGATTAAGCCAGTTTCTGGATTTTGAACCACTTTTATATTTTCCCTGCTCAAAAATTAATCAAAAGTTATAAAATATAAATATTGCCTTATTATTAGTTAAGTTATATTAACTGGTGTCTATAGATGATTTCAGGAAGTTCCTGATTTTTTTTATTTTAAATTCTTGGGCTAATGATTTAATTTTTTTAGCAAAATTTACATATTTTTTTTCTATTCGTTCTAATCGCTCTACTTGCTCTATAAGCTTGTCAAGCATACCCTTTCTAGCCAAATCATAGAGAATATTTAGCTCTTCAAGAGGGGGAGTAATAATTTCGTTAGTCTGAATATTTTTTGCATAATGAGATAGAGATTCTGGTAGGTGGTTTAATAATTTATCAGTCTTCTTATACACCCAAGCTAAATCTAAATGATACTGAATTTTGATGAGTAAATCATCTACTTGTATTGGTTTTGGTAGAAAATCATTGCAACCAGCTTGCTGACTCTGGAGTTGATAGAACTCAAATACACTTGCTGAAGAGGCAATCAAAATTGTCTGTTGAAATTCAGGTAATTTACGCAAGCGACGGGTTAGCTCAAAGCCGTCCATTATGGGCATCACTAGGTCAATAATTATCAAATCTGGTTCAAACTTCATGGCTTTTTCTAAAGCTTCTTCTCCATTAGATGCTTCTTTGATATCAAAGCCGATGGGTTGGAGCAAGTTGACTACTACTGCTAGATTTGCATTGCGGTCATCTACAACTAAAATTTTTTTCTTGTCACCCTGGTAGCCAATAATTTCCCTTAAGGAGGTAACAGTTGTTGAGGCAATCGATTGCGAAACTGTTGGTAACTCTACCTCAAACAAAAAAGTACTGCCAACTCCTAATGTACTTTCAACTTGAAGCTTACTGCCCATCATTTCCAGGATTTTTTGAGTGATGGTTAATCCGAGTCCAGTACCTTCTCCTTTGTGGTTGCTATCTCCTACTTGCTCAAAAGGCTCAAAAATTTTTTCTAGTTCCTCTGCTGCGATGCCAATACCAGTATCTTCAATCTCAAATCTAATTTTGTTGTTGGTTATTTGTCCTTTGTCATTGGTTCTTTGCTCTTCACTAATGACAAATGATGAATGACGAATGACACTAACTTTAAAGGTTACGCTGCCAGTATCGGTAAATTTAATGGCGTTACCTAGCAGATTGATCAAAATTTGCCGCAGCCGTTTTTCATCTGCATAGATCATAGTAGGGAGTTCACTGGCAGGTTGGTAGGTAAAGGTAATTCCTTTTTTTTGGCTGCGAATCTGACACATTTGGGTCACTCTCCATAAAAAGTTAGGAAAATGAAAGTTTTCAGAGTAAAGTTCCATTTTCTGAGCTTCAATTTTGGAGATATCTAAAATATCGTTAATTAGGGTCAGAAGATGAGTAGCGCAGGAGTGAATAATCTCAATACCTTTTTGTTGTTGGGAGGTAATGTCTGGAGAGCGTTGGAGAATTTGAGTGTAGCCGAGAATACCGTTGAGGGGGGTGCGGAGTTCGTGGCTCATATTGGCAAGGAATTCACTTTTGGCACGGTTGGAAGCATCGGCAATTTCCCTCAAATGCTCTTGTGCTTTCAATGAATTCCTCAGTTGTGACTGCTTCTGAGTCAGTTTATCTGTTAACTTTGTTACATCAGCTAGAGCTGTGTTTTTAGCTTGTAGCAAAAAGAGAAAGTCTACAATAGGATCATGAATGGCAAAGTCCTTAAGTTGAACACTAAGAGGTTTAAGGTCTGCCATATCAGCTACCCATAGAGAGCCTAGGAAGAACATAATCTCTTGAGTATCTACATACATCATTTGCCCCTTGAGTTGCATTCCATTGTGCAGAGATTCTAGTAAGAACAGAGACCGAGAGCACTTATAGATGGTATTAAAATTAACTGGAATTTTGGGACGAGTGATCCGAAAATGCTGCTCAAACTGACTGCCAACTAAAGATGTAGGAGTAATGCGTTGTAAAATCTCACCAGTCTGTACTAACTCGAGATTTCGGTTAAATACAAAATGAAATGGGAAGGCTTGGGAAAATAATTCTGGTGGCAAGCTCAGATGAGGAGAAGGCACAATCTTGTTAGTTTGCTCTATATTTGATTGAAAATTCATCGTGATTGGCTCCTTCATCCCGAGTTTGAGTTTGGGTAACATCTACCTCTGTATCAAACCGCTTCCCTAAACCCTCTACTAATCCGATAACCATTGGAGCAAGTCCTTGCCGGTGGGAATGGTAGTGTAAAATAAGGGAGTCTTGTGTCTCGTTGGTACATGCAAAAGAGGGGGGGCTGAGTTTCGGGAAAATTACCCCAACACGGGTATGAAGATCATCTAGATTTTCCAGAAACTCTCGAAGATCATCGCCACCCATGTCCATCATCTCGCCATAACCTTCCTTGGCTGTGTATTGTACCCAATATTCTCCAAAAGCTTCCATAACCTCCGAGGGAGATAAGTCCAAGACTTCACTTGCTGCTTTAACTAGTCTGTGAGTAACATCATCAGGATAACCTTCCATGCTCACAAAAGCTTCAATCTCAATTTCAGCTTTCTGTTTGATTTTCTGCCAAGTGTCTTCACCATAGTAACTACATACCATCTCTTCGATTGCTTTATTTACCAAACCGTACATGACAACCTCCATGCTTGGTACTTAATATCAAACTGATTTGTAAGTAGGTGACAGACAACAGGCAATAGGCAATAGAAAAGCTCCTACTTTTTATAACCTAGTGAAAAAATTTTCATTTTTTCTGCTCGGATAAGCACTATTATCTGTTCCTCTGCTCCCCCAGCTCTTGTACTTTGATGAACCCACAATTTTACCTGCCAGCAAAAACTGTTTGGGGAGCCAGCAGTAGTCCGCCTTCTGAAGAAATCACCTGACCAATACCCAAAAATTTACCAGCTTTGGTGCGATTGCACCAAGTTTCGTTTTCTTGGTGAACTCGCAGTGCCTGGGATTTGGGATTAATAGATGATAGTTCGATACCTTCAGCTGCTACATCATAACTCTGTGACATCTCCTCTTGCCAAGGAAGCCGCTGTCCCTGACACCAGCGAAGAGCAGATTCAGCTGGTAAGATGACTGCTGGTAAATGCTGTAGCGCTGTGGCTGGTAAGACTGGCACAAATATTCCTTGCTGTAACTGTTGTGTCAGTTCTGCCAAAGTCAAGCTATCTGTAAGCCGGAAACCACTGCTTTGGCTACGAGTTAGGGAAGCTAAGGTACCACCAGTATTGAGAGTTGTTCCTAAATCGCGAGCGATGGCGCGAATATAGGTTCCAGCACCACAAGCAATTTCTACCTCTAGTTCTGGAAACTCCCCTGGATGCCAAGCTAACACTTTCAGCTGATATATTTTCACTGTCCGCTCTGGCACTTGGGCGGTAAAACCGGCTCTAGCTAAATCATACAGTCGTTTACCCTTAACCTGAATCGCACTGTAGATTGGTGGTACTTGCTTAATCTTGCCCTCAAACTGCTCAAGGTAGGGCAAAACCTTCTCTAATGTCAATCCAGCAGCTGACTGAGTGGCAATAACTTCTCCTTCCAAATCATCTGTAGTTGTCCTCACCCCTAGGCGAATAGTTGCAGTGTACGTCTTATCCTGGGGTAAATACTGCAACAATTTGGTTGCTTTACCCAAGGCAATTGGTAAAACACCAGTAGCCGCTGGATCTAAAGTTCCCCCATGTCCTACCCGCTTCAAGTGCAGAATACGCCGCACTTTAGCAACGCAATCATGGGAAGTCCACCCCGCTGGTTTGTTGAGATTCAAAAATCCTTCCATGATTGGACTACTCCTAAGTAATTGCACCGAAAAGATTAAAGAAGAAGACAGGAGTCAGGAGCCAGAATGGAAAATGTCATAGGGGTTCATACCAATTGCAGAGATCACAACAAGCTTAAAGTAGGTACTACCTCATTGAAAAATTAGCCGCCGTTTTTCCTGACATCTTCTTGAGTAGGACGAGTAATAGTGAAGGAAATTGAGCGAGTGGGTTGAACAACTGGGTTTGATGTTGACTGATTTAGTAGTTCCTGGTTAGGTGAACTGTTAAAATTACTAACTGTTGGTGTTGATAGGTGATTTTTAGCCTCAGATTCATCTGGCTGTTGTCCAAAAGACCAACCAGTATATTTCCCATAGTTAGAAGTGATCGCTAACAAGGCTCCACCTATAATAAACACTGGTAGAGGCACACTGAAGTCCTTTATCGATTGATACAGCTCTACTATCCCCAACAAAACCAGAAAGCTGAATATCCAAACTCTCATAAACTTAATCTGAGCCCATCCCAAGACATGTCTTATTCTGCCAAAATTAAACGCGAGAGCCAACATTAGCTTCTCGCGCAGCACTATTTGATTTAGTTTAAACGACCAGATAGTTAAACTGTGGCAGCAACCATAGATTCACTAGAGGTTAAGCGTTCATAAGTAGAACGCATTTTTAGACCAACCAGAACCTGGAAAAGTCCAGAGCCATTATTGGAGCCAGGATAATCGGGATGCTTAAGCATCAACTCGGTCATTTCACCGTAGAATTTAGTGGAAGTATTGCTCAGATGACTCTCGATATAGATCATCTCCTCAAGATTGTCAAATTGACCATCAACTTCTAGGATAGAGACCTCGTTACCAAAGTAGCTGTCTGGTCCATAATACATTTTTAAACCAGGATAGGCACAGGTAAGCTTGCGACCACAGGGTCTCCAATCAATTGTTGAGCCTTCATCAAATAGATATACTGGATCGAAGCCTTCTACACCTTCCTTCTGAACCAGACGTACCCGCAGAAGCTTACTTTCCTTATCATCCTTAATCAGCTGGGTAGGTAAAATCTGGATAACGACGTCAGCGTGTTCCTTCTGGGGCTCAATATATGCCTCAAAGTCTGGGCGTCTGGCATTGATGGAAGCTAGGATATCTTCATAACGGTGACCCCGCTCTGCCATATCCCGCTGAATTTTCCAATTAATCTTAACTTCGTCACTAATATCAAGGTAAACGCTGAAATCAATCAGCGATCGCACCCGCTCATCATACATAGGGTGCAGTCCCTCAATAACCACAACCTTATTAGGTTCAATCCTTTCTGGTGGGTCAATTTCACCAGTCTCATGATTATAAATAGGTTTGTTAATTGCCTGACCATTCTTGAGCGCTTTGATTTGCTCAGCCATCAGGTCAAAGTTATTTGCCTTAGGGTTGAGTGCGGTAACTTTTTGCTCTTTACGCTGTTTTCGATCCAAACTGTGATAATCATCTAGACAGATGACTGTCATGAACTCTTCACCAAATAGATCGATCAAACGGCGCAAAAACGTTGACTTCCCGCATCCAGAGTCTCCGGCAACACCAATTAATACCACGCGATCCAGCTGAGTGGTCATATCTTCCCTCTAACGCAAAACATCTTCTCAAAAGAGTTTTCAGCAAGCCAAATCTCAAGTTCAGGATAAGCCTGTTTCTTCATCTAGCTGCTTAACAACACATTACAAAGGCGTGAATTTGCCTAAGTACTTGCCCTCAGGTAAGACTCAAGCTCAACAAAGCATCAGTATTTAGTACTAGCTGCTGAGAGTGAATCTTACCAAAATCAGATTACCCCTACAAGGTTTTCTGTCTCACTCAGTACTTATGCTAAGGTAGCTTGGGAATTTTTGCTAAAGAAAATCTGAAATTGAATCGAGATTAACAGTTTTTTAGGGGTTAGCTGGTTAACTTGAGAGGGGAGTATTCGCGGTTGTTTTTCCCTAAACAACCGTTAAGCTAGGCTGGGCATAGCTTCACAATGATACGCTAATAATTACCTATTTGGCTCTAAGCCAGCTGATCCAGAATCCAGCAATGGACTCTGGTAGGGTTAACAAGAGCAAGTTTTAGCGAAAAATTTTTAGTTTGGTTTGGAGATCTTGAAGCCATGTACAGTCCTAGCGCAGCTGCTAATTCTGCAATCAATACGGAGTTCGGTAGTCGCACTTTTGTGTATGAAGTTGTTGGTTTACGGCAAAATTCTGCAACTGAGCAGATGAGCTACCCAATTCGTCAAAGTGGCAGTATCCTCATCACAGTGCCCTACAATCGGATGAATCAAGAAATGCAGCGGATTACTCGCATGGGTGGTCAAATTGTCAAGATTCACCCTTTAAATGGCACAACGCTCCCAGCCACATCAGCAGCTCCAGCAAAGCAAACAACCTCAGACAAAACAAGCAAACCTATGGCTCAAGCGAAAGCAAAAGTAGATATTCCGTCTAATATCTACCGACCCAAAAATCCTTATATTGGCAAGTGCATTGAGAACTACGAGCTAGTTGGTGAAGGAGGCATTGGTACTTGCCGCCACCTTACATTCGACATCTCTGGCGGAAATTTGCGGTACTTGGAGGGTCAGAGTATTGGTATTGTTCCACCAGGAGAGGACAAAAATGGTAAATCACACAAGCTCAGGCTCTACTCTATTGGTTCCACTCGCCATGGCGACAAATTGGATGACAAGACTGTATCACTCTGTGTCAGGCAACTAGAGTACAAGCACCCAGAAACTGGAGAAACTGTCTTCGGGGTATGTTCTACCCACTTATGTAGCCTGGAAGTAGGAGCAGATGTGGCAATCACCGGACCAGTGGGTAAGGAGATGTTGTTACCCAATGATGAAGATGCCAACATTATCATGATGGCAACTGGTACTGGAATTGCACCATTCCGAGCCTATCTGTGGCGCATGTTCAAAGAGCAGCATGAAGACTACAAATTTAAAGGCTTGGCTTGGCTGATCTTCGGTATTGCCACAACTCCCAATATTTTGTACCAAGAACAGCTAGAGGAGTTACAGCAGAATTACCCAGATAACTTCCGCCTCACCTATGCCATCAGCCGGGAACAGAAAAACTCCGAAGGTGGCAAGATGTATATTCAGCACCGAGTAGCTGAAAATGCTGAAGAACTCTGGCAGTTGATGCAAAAACCCAATACCCATACTTATATTTGTGGTCTCAAGGGTATGGAAAACGGTATTGATGCTGCCTTGACTGCTGAAGCTGGAAAGCATGGCGTAGAGTGGTCAGATTACCAGAAGCAAATGAAGAAGGAGCATCGCTGGCATGTTGAAACCTACTAGGTTGAGTTTGGTTTCAGCTTAATCAACAACCAGTAATTATCTACAATCCATTAGCGCGTCTGCATCTTTTAGCTTTAAGCCAAAAGAGTAGACGTGCTAATTTTTTGGTTACTCCAAGGATGTCCAAATTCCCTGTTCAACTTAAGCAGGGAAGCAGGGAGCAGGGGGAGCTGAGGAAACTGAGGAAGTCTAAAAAGCGGAGTGGGTTGATTAGATCATGAGAATTAAGTTAAATTTAGTTAAGATTACATTACAAGTAATTTTACTTGTCTTTACACAAAGAACAATTTGCGGTAATCACCAAAAAACAATCGATAGATAAGAATCAAAACTTCTGTTAAGAGGATTTTTTGAGACTGTTGGCAAACTAAACAGGCTTCCCTAAAGCTGATGCCAGCATGTACGACGAGCAATATATAGAGGTCAATAACAAATGAGACTTTCCTGGAGAGTTATATTACTTTGGACATTGCCTGTCTTAGTCATTGGGTTTTTCCTATGGCAGGGAACATTTGCGAATGCGACTGGTGAGTTCGGTCAAAACACTGCCAGCACTCGCATGACCTACGGTCGCTTTTTAGAATATCTAGATGCTGACAGAGTAACTAGTGTTGACCTTTATGATGGCGGTCGGACAGCAATAGTTGAAGCTACTGACTCCCAGCTAGATGACCGCATACAGCGGCTGCGAGTTGATTTACCAGCAGTTGCCCCAGAACTGATTGCCAAACTTCGGAAAGCAGATATCCCTCTAGCTGCTCATCCAGCCAATAATGATGGAGCAATTTGGGGATTGCTAGGGAATTTAATTTTTCCTATCTTATTAATTGGTGGTCTATTTTTCCTCTTTCGTCGTTCTAGTAATGTACCAGGCGGCCCTGGTCAAGCAATGAACTTTGGTAAGTCCCGTGCTCGTTTCCAAATGGAGGCGAAAACTGGGGTAATGTTCGACGACGTTGCTGGAGTCGAAGAAGCTAAAGAAGAACTTAAAGAAGTAGTCACCTTCCTCAAACAACCGGAACGCTTCACCGCTGTGGGAGCACGCATTCCTAAAGGAGTACTGCTAGTCGGACCTCCTGGTACTGGAAAAACCCTCTTAGCTAAGGCTATCGCTGGGGAAGCAGGCGTTCCTTTTTTTAGTATCTCCGGTTCGGAATTTGTAGAAATGTTTGTTGGGGTTGGTGCTTCTCGGGTTCGTGACTTGTTCAAAAAAGCCAAAGAAAATGCCCCCTGTTTAATCTTCATCGATGAGATTGACGCTGTTGGTCGTCAGCGGGGTGCTGGTATTGGCGGTGGTAATGATGAACGGGAGCAAACCCTTAACCAGCTACTGACAGAAATGGATGGGTTTGAGGGTAACACGGGTATTATCATCATTGCGGCCACCAACCGACCAGATGTTCTCGACTCAGCACTGTTGCGTCCTGGACGTTTCGACCGACAAGTGACTGTTGATGCTCCCGATCTCAAAGGTCGTATTGGTATTTTAGATGTCCACGCCCGCAACAAAAAACTTGCTCCAGAAATCTCCATAGAAATGATCGCGCGGCGTACTCCTGGATTTACAGGTGCTGATTTAGCTAACCTGCTCAACGAAGCAGCAATTCTCACTGCTCGCCGTCGCAAAGAAGCAATCACCATGCTGGAAATTAATGACGCTGTTGATCGGGTAGTAGCTGGAATGGAAGGAACTCCATTGGTGGACAGCAAGAGCAAGCGCTTGATTGCTTACCATGAAGTGGGACATGCGATCATCGGGACTTTGATCAAAGATCATGACCCTGTGCAGAAAGTAACTCTGATTCCTCGGGGACAAGCTCAGGGATTAACCTGGTTTACTCCTAGTGAAGAGCAAGGTTTAATTACCAGAGGTCAACTCAAAGCTCGGATTACTGGAGCTTTGGGCGGTCGAGCTGCAGAAGAAGAAATTTTTGGTCACTCTGAAGTAACCACTGGTGCTGGTGGCGATCTACAACAAGTTACCTCTATGGCACGACAGATGGTAACTCGCTTTGGTATGAGTGATTTGGGACCGTTGTCCTTAGAAAGTCAAGAAGGAGAAGTATTCCTCGGTGCAGGTTTGATGTCTCGAGCTGAGTACTCTGAAGAAATTGCCTCTCGTATCGATGAACAAGTGCGCGTGATTGTCGAGCGTTGCCATGATGGAGCACTGCGGCTGATCCGAGAAAATCGCATGGTGATTGATCGTTTGGTGGATTTGTTGATTGAGAAGGAAACAATTGATGGGGAAGAGTTCCGTCAAATTGTTGCTGAGTACACAGATGTGCCGGAGAAGGAGCAGTACGTGCCAGTACTGTAATCAACGCACCAAATGATTATAACCGGTGTAGTTAACCCAGATTTAGTCTCAAGTTCAAAAATGGGATAATTTATATTCACAAAAGTCCCTAATCCAAGCTTCATTAAGATTTTTCTGCTTAGAAAACCCATCCTTTGTGGATGGGTTTTTTGTGTGACAAGAGTCAGTCTAAAAAATTGGATTATTATACCTGTTGATAACTAGGTCCGCAGTTAATTAAATCTGACAGACAAAACGGGCGCGATCCTGTCTAGGAGCGATCGCAGATAAGCTAAGCCATTAAAGTGCAGGATACTCAATTGGTAATTGTCTATCCTGGAAATAGCATCTTTCCCCATTGGAGGAGTAACCACAGATGGTACAATTTGAACCGCTTTTGCGTCTACCAAGCAGTGAAGAGCTACCCTGCTCCGATGAAACTCCTGTGGATAATGAACTACAAAACCTCATTCCTAATTTACTTTTAACTATCTTGGCCTTTATTTGGCAGGAGCGGCAAGATTGGTTTTTTGGCGTGGATATGGCTGTCTACTATCTTTATCAAGAGGAACGTCAACCGGCACTGACTCCTGACGGTTTCCTGAGCATTGGTGTGCCAAGGAGCACCTCGGAAAGAGGAAGACTCAGTTATGTTTTGTGGGAAGAAAACGAGATTCCTCCTGTGTTAGCTATCGAAATAGTCTCCAAACACTACAACGATGAGTACGAAAATAAAAAGGAAAAATATATTAAATTGGGAGTAAAGTACTATTTGATATACAATCCCAACCACTGTCAAAGAGACAAACACCGACCCTTTGAGTTATATCGTTTAGAACAGGGAAAGTACATCTTACAAACAGGGGAACCCTACTGGATACCAGAAATAGGTTTAGGTATTGGCAGAAGTAGGGTAACTTATGTGGGATTGGTGCGAGAATGGCTGCTGTGGTATGACAGGGAGGGTAATGCTTATCCCATCCCTGAAGAAGTAGTGGAACAGCAGCGTCAACGAGCTGAGCAAGAGCGTCAACGAGCCGAACAACAGCAGCAACGAGCCGAAAGAGCCGAAAGAGATCTCAAAGAGCAACAGCAACAGACTGTAACTAAACTATTCTCCTTAGGTCTAACCATAGAGCAAATTGCCACAGCTTGTAATCTTTCCCCAACAGAAGTTAGAGCCATTCTTGAGCAACTTTAACCCAAGATCTGAATATTATGCCTGCAACGATCGCTCTCATTGCCCATGACCGTAAAAAAGATGAAATGGTCAATTTTGTCAAGCAACATCAAGCAGTCTTGGCTCGCTATCAATTAATTGCTACAGACAAAACTGGAGAACGGGTAAAAGCCCAGACAAATTTACCGATTGAGCTGAAGTTATCAGGTTCAATGGGAGGAGATGCTCAAATTGCGGCTCTAGTAGCAGAAGGTGAAGTAACTGCTGTTATTTTCCTCTTCGATCCCCTCCAGGCTCAACCCCACGAACCGGATATTCAAGCACTTGGGCGTATCTGCGCTATTCATAATATTCCTATAGCAACCAATTTAGCAACAGCAGAAGCGATCGCAGATGCTTTGCGTCGGACTCGTGTTGCTCACCTAATTTTTAACCCTGTTTCTGGTCAAGGCAATGCTGAAGAAGAATTGGCTCTCATCAAACAACTACTCGAACCAGCAATGAAATTGGTAGTTCACTCTACCACACCAGAGATTAATCCCGAAGAGTTAGTTAAGGAGGCAATTTCAGCTCAAGCGGATTTAATCATTGCTTCTGGAGGAGATGGCACCGTTTCCGCTGTTGCAGGGGCACTCATTGCTACAAATATCCCCTTAGGCATCATTCCTAGAGGCACAGCCAATGCTTTTGCCGTTGCTGTCGGTATTCCTGCTCGTCTAACTCCAATTAGAAGTTCCTGTGCAGCCATCTTAGCAGGACAAACCCGAATTGTTGATATTGCCCGTTGTAATGGATTACCCATGATTTTACTCGCTGGCATCGGTTACGAGGCAGAAATAGTTGAGCGAGCTGATCGAGAAGCAAAAAACCGCTGGGGAGCATTGGCTTATATTATGGCTGGCATCCAGCAGTTCAACGAGCAAGAGCTTTTTGAAACTAAGATTGAAATTGAAGGTGTGATCGAAACCTTCCATGCGGGAGCTGTTACTGTCGCCAATGCAGCACCATCTACATCAGTTATGGCTCAAGGTCCAGGTAAAGTAATTGCCAATGATGGCATGTTAGATGTGACTATTGCTGCTCCCAAAAGCGAGATCGAAGCTATCACAGGTATGGTTGAGTTGTTGGGAGCAGCGCTGCTTAAAATGCCAACTAATCGGGAGGATATCGTCAGTTTGCAAACCAAACAAATTAAGGTGACTACCAACCCACCTCAAAAAGTTGTACTTGATGGTGAACTCATCGGGATGACTCCCATTGAAGTAGAGTGCATTCCCAGAGGATTAACGATTTTTGCACCACCAGCACCTCAAAACGAGGATAGTTAGCTAGTGCAAGAAGGTAGGAGGCAGTCCCAATGAAAAAATTTCACCACCAGGTTATGAAAGTAGAGGCGAATGGCCATTCGCCCCTACTGTTGCCTACTTACAAGTCAGAAGGATCCAAGAGTATATATGCTGACAAATATTCGAGTTTTGATTGCTGCTTGCCAAGAGTTAAATATTGATTTTGAATTTTTACATCCTAATCATAATTTTGTTCAATTAAAAATTAACAATAATTTCTATTTTTTTCTTAATTACGCCACACCTTTTAACTCTGAAGTAAATGCAAGCATCTTCAAAGACAAAGGCTTAACTTATCAGCTTTTAAAAGACAAAGTAAGTATTCCTCATACCGAATCTTTTTTATCACCGTTTTGTCAAGAAAAATATCGAAAATATTTAGAATACCAAAGTATTGATTCAATAGTAGAAGAAATTAACAGAAAATTTGCACTACCTGTAATCATTAAGATGAATTTTGGTTCTCAAGGTAAAAATGTATTTCTTTGTCAAGAGATAGAGCAAATAAGACTATCTTTAGAACGAATTTTTAACGTTAATAGTAAAGATTATGACTACATTGCAATAGCTCAGAAATATATTGATATACTTGATGAATATAGAGCAATTATTTTTAATAATAAGTTACTTCTTTTGTACGAAAGAAATATAGATAACGCTAAATTTGTAGGAAATTTATCTCGTGCTTATTGGCAGGGTCTTAAAGTAGTACACATAACTGAAGAAAAAATTATTTCTAATATCGAGAGCTTTATTCAGCCAATTTTTCAAAAAACTTCATTAAATTATACTGGGGCTGATATAGTTATGGATAAACATGGTAAACTTTGGTTACTTGAACTAAATTCAATGCCACATTATGATAGTTTTGTTAGGGACAATGGGGAAAAAGTTATGGTAGAAATAGTTAAAAAAATGCTAAAAAGTTTAGTAGTAGAAAATTAATATATAGCGTTTATCATTGGGGTGAGGTACAAAACTTCTGGTTTTTGGGAATAGGGAATAGGGAATAGGCTGGTCAATGCTCAACTAATCATAGTTAGAATAGAATCAGTAGATTCACGAACCAGCTTACTGGTTAAAAAAGCCTATCGAAACTATCTACGGTAATCTCAAGGGCCTTAAGTCCAGCCAGATCAAACAGCTGAAACGGCTGTATCACCAGCGATTACCGGGTGATAATTTGACAACTGCCGAATTCGCCCAGCGGCTGGCAGCCATTAGCAGCGATCTTAAACAGCCTTTGTGTACTTACATCAACCGCCGAGGACAGGTAATTCGGGTGGCTGTTGGCACTCCTTCTGAGACTAAGATTCCGCCACGAGAATTACCACGCTACGGTGCAGAACGCTTATGTGGGATTCGCTGCCTTGCTACCCAGCTTAAACTAGAAATCCCTAAAAAATCTTATCTAACAGCGATGGCAATTCAGCGATTGGATGCCTTGGTAGTTTTAAATATTACTGGTTCAGGATTTGAGCGAAGAGGTGGTGGTGCTACAGGTTATGTCAAAGAAACCTACTTAGCTCATCTGCTACCTCCTAACGAACTGGAGCTAAACAATCCTGAGAATACTGATACTGCCAACTTCGGACTCAGCTGGAGTGTATCACCACCTCTAAGCCTCGATATCCTCAGCAAGCAAGATTTCCTTGATTTAGTAGAAGGACTAGAAGCCGAATTCCGGCGACAATTTATTGTTCAACAACTAGATGCTAGAGATATTGAACAAGACCGAGTGCTGATTGTAGGTTTAATGACTTCGGAGGTAACTTCGGAGCATTTCCAAGATAGCTTAGCAGAAATCAAGCGGTTGGTAGAAACTGCTGGTGGTAAGGTGTTACAGACAATACAGCAAAAGCGTTTAAGTCCCCATCCCCAAACTGTGGTCGGTGCTGGGAAAGTTGATGAGATTGCCCTGAGTGTCCAAACCGTAGGAGGAAATCTGGTAGTATTTGACCGGGATCTATCACCAGCTCAAGTACGTAACCTTGAATCTCGACTTGGTGTAAGCGTCGTAGACCGTACAGAAGTAATTCTAGATATTTTTGCCCAACGAGCTCAATCCCGTGCCGGTAAATTGCAAGTAGAACTTGCCCAGCTTGAATACATGTTACCCCGGCTTACTGGTCGCGGTCAGGCAATGTCGAGGTTAGGTGGTGGTATTGGTACTCGTGGTCCTGGTGAAACTAAACTGGAAACTGAACGCCGTGCTATTCAACGTCGCATTGCCCGACTACAACAGGAAGTAAATCAGTTGCAGGCTCATCGCTCCCGACAGCGACAGCGCAGGCAAAAGCAAGAGGTTCCTACAGTAGCTTTAGTTGGTTATACTAATGCTGGGAAATCCACTCTGTTAAATACACTGACTAATGCAGAAGTCTATACTGCTGATCAGTTATTTGCCACTCTTGACCCTACAACCAGAAGGTTAACAGTTGCCAATGCTGTAAGCAATGAACCAATCTCCATTCTACTCACTGATACTGTCGGATTTATCCACGAACTGCCGCCATCTTTGGTAGATGCTTTCCGCGCTACCCTTGAAGAAGTTACCGACGCTGACGCACTAGTGCATGTAGTGGATTTATCTCATCCTGCATGGCAAAGTCATATTCGTTCTGTGATGTCGATTTTGTCAGAAATGCCGATTACACCAGGACCAATACTCGTGGCGTTCAATAAAGTCGATTGCGTAGATAGTGAAACCTTGACATTAGCTCAAGAAGAATTCCCTCAAGGAGTGTTTATCTCTGCTAGTAAGCGTTTAGGACTAGAAACTCTGCGTCAACAACTAGCTCAGCTTATTCATTATGCGATCGCATTTTAGAGATGTAATAATCATTAGGGTGCGGCTCTTTTGAAGAGACAAATTTTCTTTTTCCATAAAGTCTGAAATTATTACTGAGAAAGGATTGTAAGCTTCAGGTATGCTCAAAACAGTCTCGCTCAAAGACTGAAAAACAAGATCATA
>Ga0207422_1001399_pt1 | contig 48265 bp, 42 predicted proteins | sample MarCyaLeptolynsp_FD_187757 | JGI IMG/M metagenome (GOLD analysis project Ga0207422, IMG submission 187757) | Marine cyanobacterial communities from Panama - species 1 Leptolyngbya sp. (SPAdes) | ecosystem: Environmental > Aquatic > Marine > Unclassified | place: Panama: Panama City | collected... | reverse complement strand
CATCTATTGTTACAGTTCCTGATCCATCAAGTTCTACAGTAATTGCTTGACAAACCGCAATTGGGTCAACATCGTCAAGAACAGTTACAGTAAATTGACAGGTAGAGGTATTTCCATCACTATCTGTGGCTGAAAATTCTATGATAGTATCTCCCACGGGGAAAACACTACCTGTTCCTGGACCCATTGTTTGAGTAACTGGAATTAAGCCATCCTCTGGGTCAAAGGCTTGTGCATTTGCAAAAAATACCTGAGCTCCACAATCATTAGGTGGGTAGTCTGAAGTGTTGACCGTAATATCTAAAGGACATACAATTTGTGGTGGGTCGCCAACGGGTGGATTTTCAACAAAGTCTATACAATAATCAAAAATAGTTCCACCGTCTCCTGCAGCATCATCATAGAGTCTTAAAGTCCAATTTCCATTTACAGATTCACCTGCAAAAACGGTATTTAAGTTTACACCGGGACCGGCACCTGCAGCCACCGGATGTGTTGTAGCACCACCTTCTGCTCGATAACTTGCTAATGGTGGACCAGCTGTCCATAAAGCAACGTTGTTGGGAGAATCATCTCTAAATATCAAGGAAGCTTGAACATCAAGCCCGTTAGAGCCGCCATTATCTGTAGTTAAAGCTACTTGAGTTCCTGAAGGTGATATTAAAATTATTTCAAGGTCATTTGACCAGGAATGAATTAGATTAATCGATACTTGATCAATGGAGTATTCACCACCCCCTATTCCGATAGTTCCGTTCAAAGCTGAATTAGCATTTGAGAGGGTTGTCACCCCGTTTCCTGGTCCGAGTGGTTGTGGATTGTCTGTAGCACAAACTGTTGCTGAAACCGATGCTTCCTCACCTACAATATTCATTACCATATGTTGATTGGGAAACCCTATTGAAGCCAAAGTGGCGGGGTTAGTTAAGCCACAGGCAGGAGCACGAATGTAGGAGGGGCCAGTTTGACCAAGGTTATTTGATCCTGGAAAAAATGTAATGCCCACGCCTTGAAGGTCGGGAATTAACAGTTCATAGACCATTATTTCTCCGGCAGGAATGGTGGCTGAAACAGCTCCTGAGACTACCGTTCCGTTATTTGCAGAGGTCACAGGAATTAATGCTGATCCTTGTAAAGTTAAAGAGCCTGGAAAACCAGCAGGAAAAACAGCAACCGTTGAATAAATGTTAACCGTCATATTTGTTGCGGCTGAAACTGTTTCAACGGCAAACTCTGCACTTGTGACATTAAAATCTGCTGAAATTCCAAAATCATTGGCTAAATCAAAAACCCTGTAAAAAAAGTTTTCGGCAGGCAAACCACCTGCATTACATGTTACAGAGTTTAAGGGAGTCACTGTCTGAGAATTGCTGTGTGTAATCACGACAGGTGCTCTGTTTGGGTTTGCGAAACCGGAAAATAAACTAGAAGATCCGGGAGATCCATTTTGCGTTGAATTTCCAACAATACCACTTCCTGTAAAGGATTGACCAAAACTAAAAGCTATGGCAAATATTGTTAAAAATAACGCAAGAGAAGTAATTTTTTTCATAATTGAGTTATTAATTAGTTAAACCTTAAAATGTTAAAATTGAGTTAACTAAAAGTAATGAAAAAAACTATCGATTTTACAATGTTCTTGTAAGGATAAAAAAAATACCACAACAGTTTATGTTAATTATTTAAATTATAATTACTAAATTTAGATTTCAACGACAAAGAATTAAATTTTGACGTTGAAAAGCGCAATGATAGAAAAGGCGATTGAAAATAATTTTATATTTTTTTTGAAATAGTTTAAGAATCGGGCTGTTTTACTATCTAATAAACACCGGTTTACTCTCATTTTTAGTTTCATTTCTGCTAAAATGATAGCCATCAACATCAAAACGCAACAATTTTTCATAGCTGTTTACATTGTTTTCTATCACAAATCTTGCCATAGAGCCCCGCGCCTTTTTAGCAAAAAAGGAGATGATTTTTAGCTTTCCGTTTTTGAAATCTTTAAATACGGGGCTAATTAGTTTTCCCTCAAGCATTTTAGTATTCACTGACTTGAAATATTCATTGCTTGCAAGATTTAATATCATTTCATCTTCGGCTATTTCAGCGTTCAAGGCGTTTGTGATTTTATCTCCCCAAAATTCATACAAGTTTTTTTTGGTATTAATTTTTAAATCGGTACCCATCTCAAGTCGATAGGGCTGCATAAGGTCTAAGGGTTTTAAAACACCATAAAGACCTGAAAGTATTCTCACCGAATTTTGTAGTTTTTCGATTTTATTTTTTGGAAGGGAATATGCATCCAGCCCTACATAGACATCACCTGAAAAAGCATAGATTGCAGGACGGGCATTTTGAGCATTGAAAGGTGTTGAGAAGGATTTGTAACGTTGATAATTGAGTTCAGCAAGGTTGTCACTAATACCCATTAATTCTTTTAACTGCTTTTTTGATTTCTTTTCTAAAACCGCATTTAACTTTTCGGCTTCAGTCAAAAAAATTGGCTGAGATGATTTGTCTGTTGGTAATTTACTTTCAAAATCAAGTGACTTGGCGGGTGATAATAAAATTTTCATGATCAATTATTTTAGACTCAAATCTACAAAATTGTGAATAAATTTTAATTGAGAAATTAATGCTTCTGTAAATCAACCAATAAGAAAACCTTATAATCTAAAATCTGCCTAAAGAGCGAGTCAGTTTAATTTTCAAACTCTTTTTGATGCTTCACATAGTTGCGCCATTTTTCAATGCATTGCTGCATATCCTCGGGTAAAGGTGTTTCAAAAGACATAAACTTTCCGGTAACGGGATGCTTAAAGCCCAGTGTTTTTGCATGTAAGGCTTGTCGCGGAAGTACTTTAAAACAATTTTCCACAAATTGTTTGTATTTTGAGAAGGTTGTTCCTTTTAGTATTTTTTCTCCACCATAACGCTCGTCATTAAACAGCGTGTGTCCAATGTGTTTCATATGCACTCTGATTTGATGGGTTCTTCCGGTTTCCAGTTTGCACGAAACAAGAGTTACATACCCAAAACGCTCCAAAACTTTGTAATGGGTTACAGCTTCTTTTCCTTGACTCTCGTCTTCATAAACCATATTTTGCAATCGGTTTTTGGGGTGTCTTCCAATGTGGCCTTCAACGGTGCCTTCATCTTCCAACACATCTCCCCAAACCAGTGCCACATATTCGCGCTCGCTTGTTTTGTTAAAAAATTGTTTGGCAAGGTGAGTCATTGCCGCTTCGGTTTTTGCAACCACCAGGAGTCCACTGGTGTCTTTATCTATCCTGTGAACCAGTCCGGGGCGTTCATTACTGTTTACCGGTAGGTTTTCGATGTGATACACCAGCGCATTGATTAAGGTGCCCGAATAATTTCCATGACCTGGGTGCACCACCATTCCGGCAGGCTTATTGACTACCAGCAGGGATTCATCTTCATATACAATATCCAACGGAATGTTTTCAGGAACCAGTAAAAACTCATAAGGGGGATGTGTAAACATTACCCTAATAATGTCGCCCGGTTTTACTTTGTAATTTGATTTGACAGGAATGTCATTGACATAAATATTCCCGTCTTTGGCAGCTGTTTGAATTTTATTGCGGGTAGCCCCTTCAATATAATTCATCAAGTATTTATCGACACGCAGCGGTTGTTGCCCTTTATCTGCTACAAAACGATGGTGCTCATAGAGGTCATCGTTTTCTTCAATGTCACTATTCTGTGTTGTCATTTGTTATTTGTTCACCTTCTGTTTGCATTTCTCCTTCTTCTTCAAAATCACCGCGATAGCGTTCTTTTCCATCACCAAGAACCAGATCGATGACAGAGGTTATTTGAAGAATGTCTCCGGGAAGAATTTCTTTTCCTTTATGTCGCAATTCAAGCACCCTGTCCTTTGCCATATCAGGCTTATAAATAATTTGCCCAATCTCAAATCCAAGTGCTCTTAATGTGGGCTCAACTTGTCTTTTGGTTCTACCTGAAAGGGGTGGAATCTCAACTTTTCTATATCCTGAAGGGTTTAAGGTTATGTAGATTTTTCTATTTTCCTTTACTTTATTTCCGGCTGCGGGAATTTGTTCAATTACCGAATATTTTGGATAATCCGGATTAAAATTAGCAGAATCCAAAACCTCAAGTCTCAAATCATTTTTTTCGAGTTTTTTAACGGCATCATCAAGCGACATTTTTGCAAGATCGGGTACTTCGATCTCTATGTTGTGATTGGTTGTAAATTTTAACCAATACAAGATTAAAAAAACAAGCAAAAGCAATACCACAACTGCTATGAAAAGTTGTTTTACAAATACTTTTGAAAAAAGGAACTTGATGAAACTCATAATGTATAAAATTGTGACTCCTAATTCTTAAAACTTTAAAAAAATATGCAACAAAGGTAATGCTTAAATTGCTAAGATATTATTTTTTGGATTCGGTTTATTAATCCTACTTTTGTTTAACGTTTTTAATTATTAATTGGTATGCATAAGAAAGTTGTTGCTGTTGTAATGGGAGGCTACTCCAGCGAATTTGAAATTTCTATACAAAGTGGTCAGGTGGTTTATGAATCACTTTCAAAAACAGCCTATGATGTCTATTGCATCCATATTACTAAAGAAAGATGGTTTTACAAATCTGAAGCAGGTAAAAACTTTGAAATCAACAAATCTGATTTTAGTTTTTCAAATGGTACTCAAATCATCAAACCCGATGTGGTTTTTAATGCCATTCACGGTACCCCGGGTGAAGATGGACTGCTACAAGCTTATTTTGAGCTTATAGGTTTACCCCATACCTCATGCAACTATTATCAGGCGGCGCTTACCTTTAATAAAAGAGATTGTTTATCGGTTTTAAAAAGTTATGGGGTGCATTGTGCAAACGCCTATTACCTCAACAAAGGTGATGAAATCAAGACGGAAGAAATAGTAAGAAAAGTGGGGCTTCCCTGCTTTGTAAAACCAAGTAGGTCGGGTTCCAGTTTTGGAATTTCAAAAGTTAAAACCCTTGAAGAATTACCTGCTGCCATCGAGGTTGCATATAAAGAAGACCCCGAAATTTTAATTGAAAGTTGTCTCGTTGGCATTGAAATTTCTGTGGGTGTTATACAATATAAAGGTGAAATTTTAGTATTACCGGCCACTGAAATTGTTACAGAAAATGAGTTTTTTGACTATGAGGCCAAGTATCTTGGAAAATCTGAAGAAATCACACCGGCAAGAATTCCTGAAGAAGAGCGAGAACGCGTGAAAGCCGAAGCCAAACGCATTTATGAACTTCTGAACATGACCGGACTTTCGCGAAGTGAATATATCATTCAGGATGGGGTACCTCATTTTATTGAAATGAATACCAACCCCGGTTTGTCTCCTGAAAGTATTATCCCAAAACAAGCCCGAGCTGCCGGTATCTCTCTTGAAGATTTATTTGAAAATCTGGTAGAGCAGGCATTTCAGAAAAAATAAGTACCTTTATAATTCATTTCTATGAAACGAGCACTATTTCCCGGTTCTTTTGATCCCATCACACTGGGGCATTTTGACATCATCAAAAGAGGTATTCACCTTTTTGATGAAATAATTGTAGCCATTGGCATTAATGCCGAAAAAAATTACATGTTCACATTAGATCAACGAAAGAAATTTATTGAAGATGCTTTTGCAGACGAACCTAAAATTAAAGTTATCACCTATGAAGGTCTCACAATAGACCTTTGTAAAAAAATGAATGCAGAGTTTATTTTAAGAGGTCTGCGCAACCCGGCCGATTTTGAATTTGAAAAAGCCATTGCTCATACCAACCGCAAGCTTTCAAAAATTGAAACCGTTTTTCTTTTAACCGCTTCCAAAACCTCCTACATAAGCTCAAGTATTGTGCGGGATGTAATTCGCAACAAAGGCGACTATACTGTTTTAGTGCCTGATAGCGTCAAAGTCAAATAATCATTTAATATAAATACCTTTTTAAAATTTGGTTGATATTCTAGTATTAATCGTTGGGTTTGTGGCACTCATCTTTGGGGCCAATAAACTTGTGGATGCAGCTTCGGGTCTCGCCGCAAAATTTGGCATTCCAAATATTGTCATTGGTCTAACCATAGTTGCATTTGGCACCTCTGCACCAGAACTGGTGGTGAATGTGATTGCTGCAATAAATGAAAACACAGAAATGGTTTTGGGCAATGTTTTGGGCAGTAATATTTTTAATGTATTGGGAATACTGGGGATTTCAGCAATGATATACCCCTTGGCAGTAAAGAGCAACACTACTTGGTATGAAATCCCGTTGAGTTTGCTTGCAGCTTTTGTTGTTTTAGTGATTACAGCAGATATTTTTTTAGACCCAAGCCATCAAAATATTATTTCACGAAGTGATGCCATCCTTCTTTTACTATTTTTTACCATTTTTCTGGTTTATAATATTGCTGTTTCTAAAAGTGAAACTACCGATGAAAAAACTGATGTAAGCATTCAGAAAACGAGCATCGCCATACTTTTTATTTTTATTGGCTTAGGGGGCTTGGTTTTAGGGGGGCATTTGATAGTTCAAAGCGCTACTTCGATTGCTCAAATATTAGGCTTATCAGAACGTGTTATTGGTCTCACCATCGTCTCTATTGGCACTTCACTCCCAGAACTGGCCACCTCAATTGTGGCAGTGAGGAAGAAAAATGTGGACATCGCCATTGGCAATGTAGTGGGATCAAATATTTTTAATATTTTCTTTGTTCTGGGTGTTTCTGCAGTTGTAACACCCGTTTTAGTAAATTCGATTTCCTTTATTGATATTGTGATGAATATTTTTGCGGGTATGTTACTTTTTCTATTTGTATTTACCGGAAAATACAGAAGTATTGAACGCTGGGAAGGAATTGTTTTAATTGGCGTTTACCTTGGTTACTTGATTTATTTAGTTGGTTTTTAGTTTTTCAAAAAGCTATTTGTCTCCTCAGAAATTTCAATTTTGGGGATTGAAACTGTCACCACGGTTCCTTTTGGTTCATTTTTAGAAAACTCAAGTGTCCCTTTGTGTAGATTGATAAAATCTTTTACGATACGCAATCCAATCCCGGTTCCTTTTTCACCTTCAGTACCATAGGTACTCAAGAGTTCTTCCTGTGTTTCAAGGTTTTTAATGACAGAAGACTTAATCCCTTCTCCCTGGTCTGATACTTTAAAAATAAATGCTTCATTTGATTCGACGAAACTCACATCGACCTTGCCTTTGATTGGGCTAAATTTTATGGCGTTTGCAATTAAGTTATTTGCAATACTTCTAAATTGATTTTCGTCTGCATTAAAAATAGATTTTGATTTATTGACATAGTTGAGTTCTATTGCTTTTGCCTCGGCATGGGATTCAAAGTTTTTGATTATTTCAATAATGATTCCGTCTTCATCGAGCTCTGAAACATTTATGGCGTTGTCTTTCATCTGAAGTCTTGCCCATTGTAAAATATTTTCGAGGGTTTTTAAACTTGCGCTTGTTTCTCCTTTAAGGTGTTTGAGCATGAATTCCATTTCTTCTGGTGACAAATCAATTTGAGACATACTATCAATCAAACTTGAAACATTTGCTAAAGGAGTTCTTAAGTCGTGTCCTAAAACTGAAAATATTTTATCTTTCAACGCAATGGTTCTGTCTAGCTCTGCTTCCCGTTCCTTAACAATTTTGAGTTGTTTTTCAAGCTCGTCTGTAGCTCTTTTAACATCTTTGTAGGCTTTTCGTTTTGCTAAATTTGATTTGAAAAGAGAAACCAGCATAACAATTAAAATGGTAAGTGCTAAAAACAAGACAATTAAAATGACCCTTTGTGAAGAAATCTGTGCTTTTTGTGCCGCCTCTCGTTCTTTTAGGATGGTGTTTTCAGTTTCTGCAAGGCTAGTTTCATATTTTACACGTAATTCTTCCAAATTATCAATACTTTTAATCAACGCAATGCTATCTTCAATTCCTTTTAGTTTTTCACTGTAGAAGAGTGCTTTTTCAAAGTCTTTTTCTTCTTTATAAAATGCAAATAGTTTTTCTGCGATTCCTCCTTTCATTTCAAAAGATTCTGCATCATTCACAATTTCTTCCACTTTCTTGTAATATGACAAAGCTTTGATCTTTTCGCCTTTTGCCATAAACGCGTCTCCAATTCCCATATTTGCGTGATACAGCCCGGGTGCGATTCCAAACTCCTCACTAATTTCAAGGGCTTTTTGAAAGGCTTTCACGGCAGAATCATACGCTTTGCTTTCAAGATAAAAAAGACCCAATGCGTGATTACTAGATGCCAGTCCGCCCAAATCCCCCATTTCGGTTTTAATTTCCAGCGCCTTGTTTATATAAAAAAAAGCACTGTCAATCTGCTCTAAACTATTGCAAGCTAAGGAGATGTTATGAAAGTTCTGTGTAAGCTGTCTTAAATCGTTATTTCTTTTATTTAATGTTATGGCTTTATGAAAGTGTGTTTTTGCCTTGGAATAATCTTTAAAATTTTCTCTGTATAACTCGCCAATATTGTTTTGTATAGTGGCAAGTGCTTTTTGATTGTCTTGTTTCTTGAAATACTCTTCTACAGTCAACAAGGCTTTTAGGGCGTTATCAAAGTCTTGAGATTGCTTGTAAGCTATTGACATATTTGAAAGCAAACTATAATATAACTTGTCTTTATTATTCTCAAGCATCGCCAATGCTTCTTGCTGATAAATCAATGCCTTTTTATATTTATTATCAACCAAAAGTGCATTTGCCAAACCAGAGTATGATGTGACCATAAAAACAGTATCCTGCAAAATTCTGGCTGCTTTTAGGGCTTCAGAATAAGCATTCTGAGATTCTGCGATTTGATTACGCGAGAAAGCAAGTGAACCCAGGGTATTATGATATTTATAATAAATAAAATCTGAAGAAGCTTTATCAACTGAGGCTCCTGCAAGACTTAAAAAGTTTGCGCTTTTTTTAAAGTCGCCTTCATCTAAGGCTTTTGAAGCTGAATCGATTAATTCTAAAACAGTATTTTCATTTTGCAATAACGGATACTCTTGTGAAGAACTATTTTGGTAAAATAAAAAGAATGCAAAAAGGTATAAGTAGGTTGAAATTGGGAACATTGGGGATATAATTTATACAAATGTAAAAGATTCATTTTTATTTCCTACAAATTTAATCAATACATTTCCAGCTTACCTAAAGAAATAATTTAATCTGATTCCTACAAAGTAATTTCTTGGGTTTCCGGGATAGAAAAAACGAGGCTGTGCATTTCCAAAACCCACCGCATTGGGCAAAATGCTGGCTGCATATTTTTCATCGAGTAGATTATTTATACCAAAAAACACCTGAGTTTCCAGGAGCTTTCTAATTTTAAAACTAAAGGAAGTTTTGATATCCATCACTTGATAAGCATCACTGTATCTGGTGTTTGAATCATTCAATGGGATTTGACCCACAGTTCTGTACACTCCATAAAAAGCAAACCCCAAATCACTCTTGACATCCACACCCAAATTCCATTGATAATGAGGCACACCGGTTAATTCATTTCCTGAAAAATCTGAATCGCCATCGACAAAATCTTTAAATTTAAAATCTGTCACTGTACCCGAAAGAAACGGGTTTAATTGAAATCCCTTGTTTGAAAACAACCTGTAGTTCACAAAAAATTCCATTCCTTTGTGGCTGGTTTCACCGGCGTTAATTCCCACAAATTGATCCTCAGCAATGCGTCTGGCAACAAGGAGATTTTTGATTTGGGTGGAGTAAAAAGAGATTTCGGTGTATAGCGCATTTGAAAGCCAGTTCATTTTGAGACCTATTTCATAATTGGTCCCAACTTCGGGTTTTAAATCTGTATTTATTTCGCCTTCAGGTGTCAAAGTTTCTGCTACAGAGGGGATTGAAAAACCTTTACTTACAGCTGTATATATATTTTTTCCTCTGGAAACTTGATAAGAGAGTCCTACCCTGGGCGACCACACATTGTCAAAAGTATAAGTTCCTTTCTGAATGGAATTATCATTTGTAAACTCATCTTTCAAACTATATTGAGTAGTATTTAAAGAGATGCCTTTTTCAAGGAGTAATTTTTCAGTGATCTGGGTATTCATTTGAAGAAACAGGTTGGTATAGCGGCGATTTTGATCTACTTGAGCAAAAGTTTCGCCGGCAATACTTCCTTGGCCTGGTTGAGATTGATATAAGTTTTCGATAAGCGAAAAGGTGTAGTTTTCAAACAGCATTTCAGTTCCCAAACTTATTTCATAGGGAAATGATAAAAATTGATTGGCAAAGTTAAGCTTTCCGCGAAAGCCAATCCCTGTGGTATATTCATCTAAAATATCAAAAGGACGGGGCTCATAAGCCTCTTTAAGATTAAAAAATACGCTGGAAGAAAAACTCCACTTTTCTGAAAAAAAATAGCGGTACCCCACTCCCAACAGCAATTTATCATAGGATTCAAACCCTTGTGCGGCAGCCCAGTTTGAGGCAGCAACTTCGGGTTGTTGGTTAAAATCTTGCTCGTTTAAGGAACTTGGTATAAAGGCTTTCAATCGGGTAAAAATTCCAACAAAGGAGAGTGATCCATTTTCGCTTAGGTGGTAATTTCCATTTAGGTTAAAAGATTTTCTGTTATAATGGCTGTTTTCCCTAAAGCCATCACTTTCAAGGCTACTGAAGTTTGCATAAATGCCTCCCTTTTGCTTTCCATATCCCGCAGATAGGGTTTGTTTATAAAGCCCAAAACTTCCTAGTATTGCAGAGGTATTTGCAAAGGAGTTTTCCGTTGCAGTTTTTTTTCCATATATAGAAATCACACCGCCCAGCCCGGCTCCAAAGCTGGTGGCATTGGGTCCTTTGATAATTTCAATTTTATCTAAGACTTCAATGTCAAGATCTTCAATGATGGTTTCGCCTTCGGCATTACTTAAAGGAATATCGTTAAAATAGGCTTTCAATCTGTTTGTAGAAAATTGAGAACGGGCTCCGATGCCTCTTAAGGTAATTCTGTTTGTGTTGAGGGCTCCTTGTTGCATATACACGCCGGGAACCTTGTTTAAAGTGGATGTGAGTATCACGCCGTCACTTTGTATCAAATCATTTGTTGATAGCACAGATACAGATGAAGCTTTGTTTTGAAGTGAGCTGTTTATTTGGGTACTGAGCAATACCACTTCAGAGAGGGAAGTCGTGTCTTTAACTGTTTGAGGAAATAAAGAGTAGCAAATAAAAAAACACCCAAAAATAAACAAGGGACTTTTTTTAAAAGAGGTTTTATTCATTATCAATAATTACACCTCTAAAATAGTATTGTTTTAATGAATAAAAAAACCCCTGCAATGAATTGCAAGGGTTTTTAACTTTTATTTAAAAAGTATTTATTTCTTAACTACTTTTTGAGTAAGTGTACCTTCAGAAGTTTTAACGGTTAGCATATATACCCCTCTGCTTAGGTTAGAAACATTGACAGCACCGTTAGAAAACACAGTACCGGTATTTCTTCCTAAAAGGTCGTGTAGAGTTACTTCAGAAATTTCAATATTTGAAGGAACTTTTACATTTAACACATCAGTAGCAGGAACCGGGAAAATAGAAACAACATCTGCTAGATTGTCACCCAATGAAAGTGATTCAGTACCTGTTACATTAATATAATAGTTTGCATCAGGAAATCCAATATCTGCTGGCGCTAGGTATTCAAATACCTCACATTCTACAGATGCCAACCAAGGGTGATCTGTTTGTGCAGCTGTACCACCAATAAACCAAGAAATTCCATCAAGCTCTTGAGCTACCTCAACGAGAATACGTTCTGTACCTGCAGGAACCAATACCGGAGTATCAAATGTATAATCTACAATAGTCAAGTCGCTTCCAAAAGGAACGGTAACAACTTGAGATCCTAACAAAGTTGCAGAACCTGGAAATCCTGCAGGAAATAAATCATCTACTTCATAAATATTAACAGTTAGGTTAACATCTGCAGAAATTGATTGAACACCAAGTGCTCCTTCTGAAATTTCAAAATCACCAGTGATTCCAAAATCTCCAAGAATAAATACTCTTGCCTGAAGGTTATCTCCACCTTGACAAGCAACACTGTTTGTTGATGTAATAATATCATCAGTGTTGTGGGTTAATGTAGTTTGAGCTTGAAAAGTAACTGAGAAAAGTACAGCTACAAAAAATAATGTAATTTTTTTCATGATTGAAAATTGTTTAATTTGATTAATTTATTCTCCAAACTTAAGACAAATTAATCTATAAATCAAACCAAACCCTCGTAAACAGTGGTATTTCGAGCGTTTTGCTGTGCTAATTTTTTAACAAAAAAAAATCCTCAAAGTTAATTCTTTGAGGATTTAAAAATTATGTTAGTAATGTATTACTTTTTTATCACCTTTTGAGTTAATGTTCCTTCAGAAGTTTTTATAGTTATCATATATACACCTCTGCTTAGGTTAGAAACATTGACAGCACCGTTAGAAAACACAGCACCGGTATTTCTTCCTAAAAGGTCGTGTAAGACTACCTCAGAAATTTCAATGTTTGAGGGAACTTTTACATTTATGACATCTGTAGCAGGTACCGGAAAAATAGAAACGAAGTCAGACAAATTATCCTGTACAGAAAGCGCCTCGTCACCAACGACATTCATTACATGCCATCTGTCACCAAATCCTAAAGAAGCATAAGTACCAGGCAATGTCAAACCACAATCTGCTGCCAAAATCCAGGAGTCGTCATTTGAAGGTACATCAGTTGCTCCTAATCTAAACCCGGTAGATCCGTCATTTGAAACAGAAAGTTCTACTACAAGCACTTCACCTGCAGGGACCACTACACCCGGATCTACTGTAAATTCAACAACTGATAAAGCATCTCCAGCAGAAACTGTACCAAATGTATCACCAATAATTGTTAAGTTTCCAGTTGGCAAACCATTATCAGTCGTAAAAAAAGTAACCGTAACTGGATAAGTACCCCCAGGAGCATTTAACACATCATCAATCCCAAACTGTACAGCCTGAATTTCCCAATCACTTGAAATGCCAAAATCATTAGCCAAATCAAATGCACCATAAAATGCATTATCTGTAGTAATTCCAGCATTTTGACAAGTTAATCCTAATAAAGGAACAATTGCTTGTGAGTTGTTGTGTGTAATAGTAACTTGAGCATAAATTGACACGCTCAATAAGAATGAAACAGTTAATAAAGTAATTTTTTTCATAATGTCAATAATTTAGATTAATTTAACAAATATATAAATATAATTTACTCAATTAACAATAAGCTAATTTTTTTATGTTAAAATTTATTATTTCACTATGCTTAATCCTACAAGGTTATACTATCTTAAGCAAAACTGTTAACCCTTTTGGTAATAATGTATATTTTAAGACTCAACAAGAGTCCTATCCTGAAATCATAGAATTTTATGAGGTTTTAAGTCAAAAACACGCTTCCATTAACATCCAAACCTTTGGTAATACAGACAGCGGGCACCCACTTCATCTAATCACTTTTAGTCCAGATGGCAATTTTGATTTTAAAGAACTCCAAAAAGAAAAAGCTATCATTCTCATCAACAACGGCATTCATCCCGGCGAACCTGATGGTATCGAAGCTACTATGCAGCTGTTCAGTGATTTAGTAAATGGAAGCGTTGAAATTCCTAAAAATACGATTGTGGCTGCAATTCCGGTTTTTAACATTGGCGGTGCTTTAAACAGAAACAGTACTACAAGAACCAATCAAAACGGCCCGGAGGAATATGGCTTTCGTGGCAACGCCAGAAACTATGACCTCAACCGCGATTTTATCAAATCTGACTCTCGCAATGCCAGGGCTTTCGCCAAAATTTTCCATTACATAAACCCCGATGTTTTTATAGACAACCACGTGAGCAACGGTGCCGATTATCAATACACACTCACACACCTATTCACACAACATAATAAACTGGGGGGAGCGCTGGGTGATTTTTTAAACAAGACATTTGTACCTCAAGTTGAAAAAAACTTAAAACAAAAGCAATGGGACATCACACCTTATGTCAATGTATTTAACAGACCCCCCGATCCGGGTTTTACTCAATTTATAGATTCTCCAAGATATTCAACCGGTTATACCACTTTATTTAACACTTTAGGAATGATGGTTGAAACTCACATGTTAAAACCTTATGAAGACAGGGTTAAGGGCACTTATGAGCTTATGAAAAGTATGATTGAAGTGACAGACTCAAATTATAAAAAAATAAAAACCCTTAGAAAAAGTGCTTTAAAAGAATATAAACAAGGTGAAGAATACCCCATTCAATGGAAAGTTGACAGCACACAATATACTTCACTAAATTTTAAGGGTTATGAAAGTGACTTTAGAGAGAGCAGGGTTACAGGGAAAAACAGATTGTTTTATGACAGAAACAAACCCTTTACAAAAGAAGTGCCTTTCTATAATTATTTTAAGTCCTCAAAGTCAGTTAGCGTCCCAAAAGGGTACATCATTCCACAAGGCTGGTGGAATATTGTCGAGTTGCTTCAACTAAACCAGATTGAAATGATACAATTTGAAAAAGACACTCTTATTCAAACCGAGGTGTATCGCATCGAAGATTTCAAAACGCGCACTTCGGCTTATGAAGGCCACTTTATGCATTACGAAACAAACATTTCAAAGCAACCGGAAAAAACCGCCGTCTATAAAGGAGACTATCTTGTTTTAACAAACCAACCCGGCATAAGATATCTTCTTGAAACACTAGAGCCAGAGGCTGTAGATTCCTTTTTTAACTGGAACTTTTTTGATACCATACTTCAGCAAAAAGAGGGATTTTCTCCTTATGTCTTTGAAGAAATTGCTGAAGGGCTTCTGGAAAATAATGCGAACTTAAAGCAAAAGTTTGAAACCAGGAAACAGCAAGATAAAGCTTTTAGAGAAAATGGGTATGCTCAACTGGATTGGTTACACAAACAATCAAAACATTATGAAAAGGCCCATATGAGGTATCCCATTTTCAGGGTTATAGATTAACCTCTTGATAAAACAGCTCTCTGATGTTTGCATAGGATTTATGCAGTGCTTTTGTTGTTTTTTTAGGATTTTTCCACACTGCTTTTTTGATACCTTCACTTTTTTCAGGGGCTAAAACTCCTTTAAATGAAGTTTTCATCTCAAACCAATAGGTTTCTTTGAGTTTGAGTTTTTCATTTCGGTTAAAAAAATGATAGGTGATTTGAAGGGGTTTTACTATTTCAAGACCTGTAACTCCTGTTTCCTCCTCTGTTTCGCGTAAAGCGGCTTCTTCAATGGTTTCTTTTTCTTCAACCCTGCCTTTGGGCAAATCCCATTTTCCGTTTCTTTTTATAAAGAGAATTTCATTGGCTTCGTTTTTAACAAGGCCTCCCGCTGCAACCACAACCGGAATCTTCTTTTTCAGTTTTTGAATGAGTTGTTCCCCATTTGGATAATACAAATAAACTAACGGCCATTTATTTTTGATAACTTTCTTTACAACTGTCTCCAAATCAACATCCTTAAGCATCAAACACTTGGCCTCTTTATGAAAAACCACCTCACTGGTGAGATAAATGGGTTTATCATTAACAAAAACTTTATACATTTGCAGTATGATTTTGAATAAAGAAACGGCACAAAAAACAGCCGATTTATTATTGCAAATTAATGCAATTAAATTACAACCACAAAACCCTTTTTTATGGGCTTCAGGTTGGAAATCTCCTATTTATTGTGACAACCGCATAATTTTGTCCTATCCGCCCATAAGAAATTATGTGAGAGAGCATATGGCTCAACAAATTGAAGAGCTCTATGGAAAGCCAGATGTTATTGCCGGTGTTGCAACAGGAGCCATCGGGATTGGTATGCTGGTTGCAGATTATCTAAACCTCCCTTTTGTTTATGTAAGACCTGAAGCAAAAGGACATGGCAGACAAAACCAAGTGGAAGGAAAACTGATAGCCAACCAAAGTGTTGTTGTGGTTGAAGACCTCATAAGCACAGGAAAAAGTAGCTTAAACGCTGTTAAGGCTCTAAACGAAGCTCAAGTGAAAGTAAAAGGAATGATTGCTGTTTTTACCTATGGCTTTCAAGTTGCGTTAGACAATTTCAAAAAAGAAAATATGGCGCTTCACACCTTGAGTGATTATGAACACCTTTTAAGTCAAGCCGAAAAAGCAAATTACATATCAACCAAAGAACTGGAAACCCTAAACGCCTGGAGAGAAAATCCGGCGGAATGGACAGGTAAATAGTTTGTGAGTTTCTATTTTGAATCTGAAACCTTAAATAAATAAAGTGATTGAGTGAAGCAAACTTGAAACAAGAAACACACCACCCCTACCCCAATCAACAAAGAATATAAAATATGAATCTCGAAAGCAACAAAGTAACCGTAAATAAATCTGCACTTGAATTGTGTGAATTTTTAAGTGATGTAAAAAACTTTGAACAATTAATGCCAGATAACATTAGCAAGTTTGAAGTAATTAGAGACAATGCGTTTGTTTTTGCACTTAAGGGAATGCCGGAAATAGCACTCGAATTAAAAGAAACACTTCCTCCAAACAAAGTAGTTTTGGGAGCCATAAGTGACAAATTGCCCTTCACGCTTTCTGCCCAAATTGACGAAGTGAGCAGTAGCTCATCAACAGCTCAATTACATTTTGAAGGAGAGTTTAATGCGATGATGGCGATGATGATTAAAGGACCCATTTCAAAATTTTTGGAAACTTTAAGTACTAATTTGAGTTTACTTTAATCCGGTTAAAATTTTAATTTCTTTGAGATCAAAAGGTTGTGTAACCTTATCTTCGTTCTCCACCAACAATTTGCCCTCAGCAGAAACTCCTCTGATAATCCCATTAAAACGTTCTTTTTGAGCATTCTCAAAAACACTTATTTGATTTATTCTGTAAAGATTTTTTAAATAAACTTCTTCTATTTGATTCAATGGGTTCTTATCAAGTAATTTTATCTTGCTCAACAAGGTGTTCAATAAATCATCAAAGACCTGATCCAGTTCAAAAGGTTTTTCTGCTGCAATCTTCATTGAGGTAGCATTGGGCAAATGAGGATAATGAGAATCATTTACATTCAACCCAACCCCAATGATGCTTCCTTTTATGTTTTTGTGATACAGAACGTTTTCTATAAGAATACCACATAGTTTTTTATTTGCTGACAGAATGTCGTTAGGCCATTTTATTTTTAACTCCGGGATGCCAAAGGATTCCAATACTTCTTTGACTGCAATTGAAACCGCCATAGAGAGATAAAATTGTTCAGCTACCTTTAACTCATCAAACTGTTTATAAAGACTGAATGTCAGGCTTTTACCTTTCTGAGAACACCAGTTAGTCCCCATCTGCCCCCTTCCCGAAGTTTGTTCTTCTGCAACTACTACAAGTTCATCTTGTGTATTGTTTTTTTTCAATAGTGATTTGAGGTAACTATTTGTAGAGCTAGTGGCACTGATTTTGTATATTAACATATGTAAATGTAAAAATTGCGTTAATCTTATAAAATAGAAAGTTACAGAAAACCAAAAAAGTAATAACTTTGCAAAAATAGTTTTAATGACCAAAAAAGAAAACGAAGCAGACCAATTAATCACTCAAATAATTCAAGGCATTGAAGAAGTAAAGGGTCAAGATATTGAAATCCTTGATCTAAGAGAAATAGAAAATACTGTTTGCGACTACTTTATCATTTGCAATGGAACCTCAAACACACAGGTAAACGCCATTGTAAATTCCATTGAAAAAACCGTGAGCAAATCGCTCAAAGAAAAAGCCTGGCACATAGAAGGCTCAGAAAATGCCGAGTGGATTTTAATGGATTACATCAACATTGTAGTTCATGTTTTCCAAAAGCACATCAGAGAATACTATGACATAGAAAGCCTTTGGGGTGATGCAAAAACAGTAAAAATTGAAACTAGTTATTAAATAATCAAACCCTATTAATGGCAAACGATACAGAAAATAAGAATAAGGACAATAAATCTCCCAAAGGAGATGGCAATAAAAACAAAGACCAGAAGCCAAAATTTAGCCCACTATGGATTTATGGAATGATTGCCTTGGCATTTCTTGCTATCAATTTTTTTAGTGGTGGCGGATGGAATGAACCTGCTAAGACCACACCGGCAGAATTTCAAGAATTTCTTGTAGATGGTGATGTTGAAAAAGTGGTCATTGTCAATAAAAATAAAGCAAGGGTCTACCTCACAAGTGAGGCTAAAGCCAAAGAGGTGCACGTTAGAAAAGTAGGAAATCAATCCCTCACTTCAAATGTGCCTGCCTATCAGTTTGAATTTGGTGACCTTCAAAATTTTGAAAACGATTTAAGAAGAACAAAAGAAGAAAACAACTTACCCACAGCGGTTGTATATGATACAGAGTCCAATGTATGGGGAGACATTCTGCTTACATTGCTGCCCTTTGCCATCATTATTGCCATTTGGATTTTCATCATGCGCAGGATGTCAAGTGGTGCCGGCGGTGGACCCGGCGGGCAACTCTTTAATATTGGCAAATCAAAAGCACGCCTTTTTGATCAAAATACAGATGTAAAAGTTTCATTTAGAGATGTTGCGGGTCTTGAGGGTGCCAAAGAAGAAATTCAAGAAATAGTTGATTTTCTTAAAACTCCAGATAAATACACAGCTCTGGGAGGAAAGATTCCTAAAGGAGCACTGCTAGTGGGACCTCCGGGAACCGGAAAAACGTTGCTTGCTAAGGCGGTAGCCGGTGAGGCAAAAGTTCCATTTTTCTCACTTTCAGGTTCAGATTTTGTTGAAATGTTTGTGGGTGTTGGCGCTTCTCGGGTAAGAGATTTATTTAAGCAAGCCAAAGAGAAATCACCCTCTATCATATTTATTGATGAAATTGATGCCATTGGTCGCGCAAGAGGAAAAAGCAATTTCTCTGGATCCAATGATGAGAGAGAAAACACGCTCAACCAACTATTAACTGAAATGGACGGTTTTGGATCTAACGCCAATGTGATTGTGCTTGCAGCCACAAACCGTGCAGATGTGCTTGACAAAGCATTGATGCGTGCCGGTCGATTTGACCGTCAAATATATGTTGACTTACCCGATTTAAGGGAGCGAAAAGAAATTTTTGAAGTACATTTAAGACCCATCAAAAAAGAAGAAAATCTCGACCTTGATTTTCTAGCTAAACAAACCCCCGGATTCTCTGGAGCAGATATTGCAAATGTTTGTAATGAAGCGGCTCTCATCGCTGCCAGAAAAGGAAACAAAGCCGTTGGCAAACAAGATTTTCTCGATGCTGTTGACAGAATCATTGGCGGGCTTGAAAAGAAAAATAAAATCATCACTCCAGATGAGAAAAAAGCCATCGCGTTTCACGAAGCCGGTCATGCCACTGTGAGTTGGATGCTTGAACATGCTGCTCCTTTGGTTAAAGTAACCATTGTTCCCAGAGGACAATCACTGGGTGCTGCCTGGTATTTGCCGGAAGAACGCCTCATTGTTAGACCAGAGCAAATGCTTGACGAGATGTGTGCTGCATTGGGAGGCAGAGCCGCAGAAAAAGTTATTTTCAATAAAATATCAACCGGCGCACTAAGCGATCTTGAAAAAGTCACCAAACAAGCCCGTGCAATGGTCACTATCTATGGGCTTAATGAAAAACTTGGGAATCTTACATACTATGACTCCTCAGGTCAATCTGAATACAACTTCACAAAACCCTACAGTGAAAAAACAGCAGAAATGATTGACAAGGAAATTTCAAATCTCATAGAGTCACAATATAAAAGAGCCATTGAATTACTCGAAAAAAACAAAGATAAACTCATTGAACTTGCCAATGTATTACTAGAAAAAGAGGTTATCTTTAAAGACAATTTAGAAACCATATTTGGGAAAAGAGACTTTGAAAAAACAGATGTAATTTTTGATAAGCTCGACAAGCCCACTTCTTAAATACAGCTCTAAAAATATAAAAAGTAACTTAATTCGCTTTTGGGTTAAGTTTTTTTTATATTTGATGCGAGTCTAAATAAAAAACACCTCAATCAAGTAATTAATGAGTTTGTTTAAAAAATTATTTAAAAAATCTAAATACAAAGAATCCCCAAAAGAAGAAAGAAGTAAATATTTACCGGAAGTACCCCTACCTACTGACGAAAAATTCACCTACAACTTCAGAAAAAATGGCGGAAAGTTTCTCTATTGCGAAAATTATGATGAGCTTGATGAAGCCTTTGATAATATTTTGCTTGAGAATGATTGGTATGAAAAAGAGGTTTTTTGTACCAACGAAAACTTAAAGTCGAAGTTCAACTCATACAATCTCAAGTTTGGTCATAACATTCACGCTGCATTTTTCTTTTCTCAGTGTGAATCTCTTGTAGCAGATGCGGGAGCTATTTTAATTTCCTCAAATCAAATCAAAGAAAAAAAACTCAAAGAATTACCAGATAACTTTGTGATTTTTGCCACAACAAGTCAATTGGTTGACACTATTGGTGAAGGTTTACGTAAAATTAAAAACGCAAACAAAAACAATATCCCTTCAAATATTACAACCATCAAAAACTTTGAAAGTAAGAAAGAAAATGATTTTATGACTTACGGAAGTAGTTCAAAAAACTTATATTTGCTCCTTCTGGAAGACTTATAAAATGAAGGAACTTTTAATAAGAGCATTGTCTGGGTCTATTTATGTCTTACTCCTTCTTGTTGCTACGTTCCTCTCTCCTGTTACTTTTCTCGTTTTATTTACCCTGCTAGGTTTGATTTGTCTTCACGAATTTTTAAGGTTAATTCACCTCAAATCTGTAGTGCTTTATGGAATATTAATCCTCTTTATTTATCTGTTTTCCTACCTTCAGTTTGATTTTTATGCAACCAAACTTTTACTAATACTAACCGGATTTGTAAATCTTTTTTTGGTCAAAGACCTATTGTGGGTAAGTATGATACCCATGTTTGAAAAGAAAAAATATGTCGTAACCATGCTTTATCTCATTAGTGGTTTTGTTTTTATTACTCTAATTCCGTTTTATAACGGTGAATATGCTCCAAATCTCATTGCTGCTGTATTTATTTTAGTATGGACTAATGACATTTTTGCCTTTTTGGTTGGTAAAAATTTTGGTAAACGAAAACTCCTGGAACGCATTTCACCCAACAAAACAGTTGAGGGTTTTGTGGGTGGTATGGTTGCTACTCTCTTTGTGAGTTTTTTTATTTTTAAATATCTCGCTATCTTTCATCCGGCTTTTTGGTTTGGGCTAGCTCTTTTAATTAGCTTATTTGGACCCATCGGTGATTTTGTACAATCAAAGTTTAAAAGACAAGCCGGAGTAAAAGACAGTGGAACGCTTATTCCCGGACACGGGGGCATTTATGATCGACTAGACAGTGTTATTTTTGCCAGCCCATTTATATACATTTATATTATTTTAGTGAATTATGTTTCATAAAGAAGGTCATAAAATTATTTTAGCAGCCCTGGCAATACTCATTCTTCTTGCTTTATCTGCACACTTTTTTTTAGAGGATGATCTCCTTAAAAAAGTGCTCATAAGTGCACTAATTGTCGTGTTTCTTCTCATCATTCAGTTTTTTAGAAATCCAAAAAGAGCTATTCATTCTAACGATTATAACGTGCTCTCACCCGTTGACGGTAAAGTTGTCGTTATTGAAGAAGTCTTTGAAAAAGAATTTTTTAATGATAAAAGGCTACAAGTTTCAGTCTTTATGTCACCCATTAATGTGCACGTTACCAGATATCCGGTGGGCGGAGAAGTTGTTTACTCAAAATACCATCCCGGTAAATTTCTTGTGGCCTGGCACCCCAAATCATCTGAAGAAAATGAAAGAACCACGGTTGTCGTAAAAAATAAAATCTTTGGAGAAGTTTTGCACAGACAAATAGCCGGCGCCCTTGCCAAGCGTATTGTTAACTATGCTGAAGAAGGAACTTTAGTCTCTCAGGGAAGTGATAGTGGTTTTATAAAATTTGGCTCTAGAGTTGATGTTTTATTACCTTTGGATACAAAATTAAATGTGACACTCAACCAAAAAGTGAAAGGTGGAATCACAATCTTAGCAAACAAAAATGAGTCCTGAAGAACTTCAAATCGCTTTTGAAGAAGCCGTTGAGAGAATCAACAATCACACGGAACCCTTTCCGGCAGATTTGCTTTTGAGATTATATGCATATTACAAGAGGGCAAATGAAAACAAAGACGACCCAAACAGCAAAAAGCCTCTCATCAATGCCTTTAAGGCGAATGCACTATTTCAAACCAGAAACCTTTCGCCAGATGAAGCAAAAAAGGAATATATTGAGGCGGTAAACTCTTATTTTTTATATCGAAAATAAGTATCACTTTCGAAACTTCATTGGTATGTAAACCACTTTTTTTGTTTCAAAAAACACTTCTTCAAAGTAATCGGTAATGGGATAAATTTCAGCTTTTGGAAAACCTCTCAACTCTTCGGTTAAATCGCCCCCTTTTAAATACAAAATACCGTTTTTCCTCTCGTGAAGATTTTTTTTCGCAATTTTACCTTCTACCCAATATACAAAAGTGGGCATTGCAGCTACTGCTCTGCTTATTATAAAATCATAGGTGCCTTTAATATTTTCGACGCGATCATTGGTAGATTTCACATTTTCTAATCCCAAACCGGCAACTACCTCGTCAACCACTTTTATTTTTTTTCCAATAGAATCAACTAAGTGAAAATTTGTTTCAGGAAAAAGTATCGCCAAAGGAATACCGGGAAAACCACCGCCTGTTCCCACATCAAGAACAGAAGCTCCTTGCTGAAATTGAATAATTTTTGCAATGCCTAAAGAATGTAAAACATGACGCAAATACAACTCATCAATGTCTTTTCTTGAAACAACATTGATTTTTAAATTCCAGTCTCCATACAATTCCTGCAAAAGTGAAAACCGCTTTTTTTGTAGCTCAGTTAAATGAGGGAAATACTTAATTATCAAGTCCATAGTTACATGTAGTACTACAAAAATACTCAATTAACTTGTAATTTTTTGTTATAATCAAGCAGAACGAGTCGAATATTAATTATATTTGCGAATACTTATTTTTCGTACTATACGTTATTAGTCAAATTTTAATTATGAATACTTCCTCAATTCGTTTTTCCAGAAAAGATCCCGCTAATTTTTTCAAAACCTTAAACAGCAGAGTTAACGAATATTTTAAAGAAAAAAACTTAAAAAAAACCGGTAATTGGAAACTTCATTTGAAGACAATCACCATGTTTGCTATTTTCCTTACACCTTACTTTTTATTGTTGACACTCAACATCCCCGGATGGGCTCAATTACTATTAACCATTGTTATGGGCGTGGGCATGGCCGGTGTGGGTATGAATGTAATGCACGATGGAAATCACGGTTCTTACTCATCAAAAAAATGGGTAAATAAATTTATGGGAAGTACCATTTATATTCTTGCCGGAAATGTATACAATTGGCAAGTTCAACACAATGTTTTGCACCATACCTATACAAACATTCACGGCCACGATGAAGATATGGAGGCCGGAAGAATTATGCGTTTCAGCAAACATTCAGAATGGAAACGTTTTCACAAATACCAGCATCTGTATTCAGTTTTACTTTATGGCCTTTTGACATTCAACTGGGCATTAACTACAGATTTCAAACAAACCAGAGATTATTTAAAACGCAAGCTTTCATATGGTGAATTTCCAAATCCCGTTAAACAATGGAGTATTGTTGTGATTTCTAAAATCATTTACTTTTCTATCTGGATTGTAATCCCAATGCTTATTTTATCAATAGCCTGGTGGAAAGTGCTTATAGGCTTTTTTATAATGCACTATGTTGCCGGAGTGATTCTTAGTGTGGTCTTTCAATTGGCTCACATGGTCAAAGAAGCCCAAATGCCTCTACCCGACGAAACCGGAACTATGAAAAACACCTGGGCAATACACCAATTATATACCACTGTAAATTTTGCAACAAAAAACAAAATAGTCAATTGGTACACAGGAGGGTTAAATCATCAGGTAGAACACCATATCTTTCCAAACATAAGTCATGTGCACTACACCAAGATATCAAAAATTGTGAGGGAAACCGCAAAAGAATTTCAGTTGCCTTATCACGAATATAAAACAACCCGTAAAGCCATTTTGTCTCATTTCAATCACTTAAAAGAAATGGGAATGAAACCTGCTTTAAGCGCATAAAAAAATTCAACAAGCTTTTATGAAGGAACAGTTATCAGACAGAGTAAACAAGATGGCTACTTCTGCCACTCTTGCTATGGCGGCAAAAGCGCGAGAATTAAAGAGTGAAGGTAAAGACATTATCGGTCTAAGCCTTGGAGAACCCGATTTCAATATTCCGGAGTTTATTAAAGAAGCTGCCATAAAAGCAATCCAGGATAATGTGCACGCTTATCCACCTGTTGACGGTTATGCAGCTCTTAAAAATGCCATTATCACTAAATTTAAAAGAGATAACAACCTCACCTATGAGCCCTCACAAATTGTCGTTTCTACAGGAGCCAAGCAATCTCTTGCAAACATTGTGATGGTTATGCTCAATCAAGGAGACGAGGTCATATTACCTGCTCCCTATTGGGTGAGTTACAGCGATCTTGTGAAACTTGCAGAAGGTGTTCCAGTTGAAATACCAACCACCATAGACACCAATTTTAAAATCACACCTCAACAACTAGAAGCTGCAATTACCCCCAAAACAAAATTGGTGATGTACAGCTCGCCCTGCAATCCAAGTGGCTCAGTTTACAGCAAAACTGAATTAAGAGCCCTTGCAGATGTTTTAAAAAAACACCCTAATATTTATGTGGTTTCAGATGAAATCTATGAACACATCAACTTTGAGGAAAGTCACTTTTCGATGGCTCAATTTGAAGACATGTATGACCAAACCATTGTTGTAAATGGTGTGTCAAAAGCATTTGCAATGACCGGTTGGCGAATTGGATACATGGGAGCTCCAGCCTGGATAGCCCGGGCTTGTAATAAAATGCAAGGGCAAATCACCAGTGGCGCCAATGCCATTGCCCAAATGGCAACAATTGCTGCTTTAGAAGCTTCACCAAACGTTATTAAATATATGGTGGATGCCTTTAAACAAAGAAGATCTTTGGTATTAGAATTACTATCTGAAATACCCGGCTTAAAAAACAATGCACCCGAGGGTGCTTTCTATGTATTCCCTGATGTTTCCAGCTTTTTTGGAAAAACCATTAAGGGCAAAAAAATAGATTCTGCTGAAGACTTTTCAATGTTTCTGCTAGAGAAGGCCCTGGTAGCAACTGTCTCTGGGGAATCCTTTGGTGACCCCAACTGCATTCGCATTTCTTATGCAGCTTCAGAAAAAGAAATTAAGGAGGCACTAAAGCGAATAAAAGAAGTGTTGACTTAGATATCTGCCAGCACTTTTATTGACAATAAACTATCTATTTGTCCAAAAGAACGGTGTAAACAAGATTAATACTGTAAACAACTCAAGTCGTCCCACAAGCATAAGGAATGATGACCACCATTTTGCCAATACAGGTAATGCACTGTAAGTATCAACAGGCCCTAAACTACCAAGAGCAGGACCCACATTACCCAAACTAGAAGCAGCCCCACCCAAAGCAGTCATAAAATCAAGACCTAAAAAAGAAAACACGGCAACTCCAATGATGAACATTAGGATGTACAAAATAAAAAAGGCCAGAATATTATAAACTATATTTTGCGGAATAGCTCTTTGATTATATCTCACAGGCAAAATCGCATGGGTGTGGAAGGAGCGTTTAAATTCCATAATTCCATTTTTAATGGTAATTAAATGCCTCACTATCTTCATCCCTCCTGCTGTTGAACCTGCAGAGCCTCCCAGAAACATCAATCCAAAAAAGAACATTGTTAAAAATGGGGTCCATAAAGTATAATCTGCTGTTACATAACCTGTTGTAGTAACAATAGCAATTACTTGAAATAGTGAATGTCTGATTGAATTTTCAAGTTCGCCATATGCCATATTGTGTTCAAGAGAGGAAATTGACCAATCTGCTTGGAAATAAGTAATAAGCATGACCAGGATTGAAAAAACCAGAATAAATGTGGCATAAAGTTTAAATTCTTCATCTCTTAAAATCTTGCTTATTTTACCTTTGAAAGCAAAATAACTCAACACAAAATTGGTTCCTGCAATAAACATAAAAAAGATGATGATATATTGAATCATCGGGTTATCATTCCAGTGACCCAGGCTTGCATTTTTTGTAGAAAAACCTCCTGTACTTAAGGTGCTCATGGAATGGTTTACAGCGTCAAAAAGAGACATCCCTGCAAGATTTAACAATACAGTTTCTAAAAATGTGTAACCAAAATAAATAAGCCACAACCGTTTTGCGGTATCTGTTATTCTTGGATGTAGTTTGTCATTGCTGGGGCCCGGTGCTTCTGCTGCAAAAAGTTGCATTCCGCCAATTCCAAGGAGAGGCAAAATAGCAATTGCCAAAACGATAATCCCCATTCCTCCAATCCAATGGGTGAGACTTCTCCAAAAAAGAATACTTTCCGGCAAAATTTCAATTTCATTAAAAATTGTGGCACCAGTGGTGGTATATCCGCTCATGGTTTCAAAGAAAGCATCGGTAAATGAAGATGTAACACAGGTAAAAATATAGGGTAATGTGCCACTGAAAGCCATAACCAACCATCCAAAAGTCACTACAATAAAACCCTCTCTTTTTTTAATTTCTTTTTTATGACCTTTTGTTAAACCAAAAACCAAACTACCCACAAAAATCGTTATAATTCCTGCTTGAATCAACCCGTTAAATGCACCATCTTCATAGTAAAGACTTACGCCGGAAGCTACCAACATAAATAAACCGTTAAACAACAAAAGCAACCCCATAAAATGGAGGATGATTTTTAAGTTTATTCTGTTTATGAAAGACATTTTAATTAAAGTATTTTTCTACTTTAGAAATGGCGTGAGGCAAGCAACCCACAACGACCCGATCGCCACTTTTAATAACAAAATCTGGCGTGGCAATAAGTCCCAGACCCGTTCTGATAACTCCGCCAATAATTGCAGACCGCGTGAATTCCAAACTTCTTATTGTTTTACCCACAACAAAAGACTTGGGGGATACCACAAATTCAAGTAATTCAGCATTCATATTGGTGAGTTTGGTCATCGCTACCACTTCTCCTTTTCTTATGTAGCGAAAAATATCGTTGGCTGCCAGTAGTTTTTTATTGATTAGAGTATCTATCCCTATGGATTGTGAAAGTTGAAAATAATCCATATTCTCAACCAGAGCAATTGTTTTCTTTACGCCCTTAGACTTGGCAACCAAGCAGGACATAATATTTGTTTCACTATTTCCGGTCACGGCAATAAAGGCATCCATATCTTGTAAGGATTCTTCCTCAAGAAGTTCCACATTTCGTCCATCTGTATTGATTACTAGAATATTAGGAAGGGCATCAGCAAGGTCAAAAGCTTTTTCTTTATTACTCTCTATAAGCTTGACTTTGAAGTGACTTTTGCAAAGTTCGCGAGCGGTTTTAAAACCAATTTTACTTCCGCCAAGAATCATCACATTCTTGATTTCATCACGTACTTTTCCTGTGAGCTGATAAACCTCCTCTACACCGTCAAATGTCGTTAAAAAATACACCAAATCTCCTTCTTTATAAACGGTATCACCTCTGGGAATAAGTGTGTATTGAGTTCCAAAACGCTGAATGGCAATGGGAATAAATTCTATTCCGGGATAAATTTCTGCTGCTTCTTTGACTGTTTTCCCAACAAACGATGCGGTTCTGGGCAGCTTAATCCCCACCATCGTTAAAGCTCCGCCTTCAAATTGATAGGTGTTGCTAAAAGCACTTTGATTGAGTAATAATTCAATTTCGGCAGATGCTAAAGATTCTGGCGAAATTAATTCGTCAATGCCAAAGCTTGAAAAACTAATTTCTTCTTTATTTTTAATCCATTCTGTATTTGAAATGCGCGCAATTGTTTTTTTCGCGCCAAGCTGTTTTGCTATAAAACATGAAGTGATGTTTGTTGTTTCACTTGAAGTGACACTTATAAGCATATCAGCTCTATCTATATGAGCTTCTTTTAACAAAGATATAGAGGTACAATCTCCTTTTAACACCCTAATATCAAGATGAGCCTCGGCAAAAGACAAGTTATCTTTAACAGTATCTATCAAGGTAATGTCCTGTGACTCATAGGACAATAACTTTGCTAAATGAAAACCCACCTCCCCCGCACCTGCTATGATTATTTTCATAAATTATATAAAGAAAATTTTAACAAAGTTACTACAATTTTAGGCTATATAAAGCGATTGATTTAATTTTCTATTTTGAATATAAGCGAAGTGAATGTACTATATTTGCACAAATTTTTGAAATGAGCGAAAAGGTAAAACCCTATAAAGAGTCTGATTTAAACAAAAAAATGCAAGTTGAAAAAATGTTTGATACCATTTCTGGAAACTATGATGGATTGAACAGGGTTATTTCTCTAGGAATTGATAAAAAGTGGCGAAAGAGAGTTGTTAAACAAGTGATTGCCAAGAACCCAAAAAGCGTTTTGGACATTGCAACCGGCACCGGTGACCTCGCCATTAGTTTTGCTCATTATTCAATTCCAAAAATTGTTGGTTTTGACCTCTCTGAAGGCATGCTTGCTGTTGCTAGAAAAAAAGTAGCTACTCAAAAGATTGCTGATAAAATTGAATTTATTCAAGGCGATTCTGAACAGATGCCTTTTGAAGACAATAGCTTTGATGCGATTACAGTTGCTTTTGGAGTGCGTAATTTTGAAAACCTTGAAAAAGGACTTTCTGAAATTCTAAGAGTTTTAAAACCCGGCGGACTTTTTGTGGTTTTGGAAACTTCTGTACCCACAAAATTTCCTTTCAAGCAAGGGTATTATTTCTATTCAAAATCCATACTACCTTTAGTGGGTAAATTATTCTCAAAAGACAAAGTTGCTTACAATTATTTGAGTGAAAGTGCCTCTGTTTTCCCACACGGTGAAAACTTCAACAATATTTTGAGAAAAACTGGGTTTATAGAAGTGAAAAATAATCCGCAAACCTTTGGGGTTGCAAGTATTTATACAGCTTCAAAATAAATTTCTGATTTCAAAATTCAAATGTAGCATTTCAAATCTCAAATTTGATTTGATAACTTTGAAATAAAAAACTTGAAATTGCTATGACAGCTGGTGAATTAGAGAATCGTTTAATAAAATTTGCTGTTGATTGGGTTAAGCTAACTTCAAAAGCAAAAAAGTCCTATGCTTCAAATCATATGAATGGACAATTAATACGCTCAGCTACTAGTCCACCTCTTAATTATTCAGAGGCAAGAGCGGCTGAGTCACAAAGAGATTATATCCATAAAATGCAGATTTGCTTAAAGGAGTTACCAAAGTCAAAACAAATTTAAAAATTCAAATAGGAACTGACTTTTATGTTAATAAAAAATGTGTTGAAACGCTTTTAAAAGAAGCTACAGAGTTGGTTTTGATTTTCTCAAAAAGTGTATCAACATCAAAAAATAATAGTAAAATAGTATAATGTGTAATCTTTCAAAATTCAAATTTGCCATTTCAAATTTGAGATTTGAAATGAAAAATTTGAAATAGTAAGTTTTAAATGAAAAATGTATTTTTAATACTAGCCCTGCTATTTTTAGCAGAAACCACTCAAGCCCAGCTTTTTTCAAAAGAACGTTTGGCAAATCTTGAAAATTTTGACAAACAACGCTGGAGTTGGGGATATTTTTTGGGCTTTAACAATTATGATTTTAAGTTTGATTATATCAATGAAACCGGAGAACCAGATATTGCCGTAGAAGCAAATGGCGGTTTTAATGTGGGTCTTATTGGTGATTTAAGAATAAACGAGTATTTCAACCTTAGACTTGAACCCGGTTTGTATTATACAGAACGCAATTTAATTTATCCGGGCTTTGAAGAAGAACGAGACTTTTTAAGGGAAACAAAATCAACTTATATACACATTCCATTATTATTAAAAGTTTCAACCAAAAGGCTAAACAACTTCAAACCCTTTATTGTTGGCGGATTCTCGACATCAATCAATTTAACCAGTGATGAAAACAACCCCGAAGACAATAGTGTAGGCAGGTTTAGAATGACTAAAAATACTTATTATTACGAGTTAGGCTTTGGAATAGATTTCTATCTCGCCTTTTTTAAATTTACCCCTTCCATAAGAGGTGTTTTTGCCTTGAGTGATGAACTGGTGAGAGACAATGACCCAAACAGTCCCTACACCTCAAACATAGACAAACTTTCCTCAAGAGGAGTGTTTATCAACTTTACATTTCAATAGGCCTGTGAAATTCACTTAGCAAAATGGAGGTTGCCATCGCTACATTAAGACTTTCAGTTTGTTGTTCTTCTCCAAATTGAGGGATGCTTATTTTTTTAGAAAGATACTTTTCAAGTTTAGGTGAAATTCCCTTTCCTTCATTTCCCATAAGAAGGATTGCATGTTGCGGAAGTTTTTCCCGATATACATTATCACCCTTCATAAAAGCTCCAAAAACCGGGAGTTGATTTTTATCAAAATAAGTTTCTAAATCTAAATAATGCACCTCAACCCTGGCCAAGGAGCCCATAGATGCTTGAAGCGTTTTAGGATTAAAACAATCAACTGTGTCCTTGGAGCACAAAAGGGTCTTTACCCCAAACCAGTCACACAACCTGATGATTGTTCCTAAATTTCCGGGATCTCTGATACCATCAAGAGCAACAGAAAAGTTGAATGACTCAATGGGTTTCTTTGTTGGTATAACGAAAACGGCCAATGCTTTATTGGGAGTTTTTAAAGCACTTATTTTTTTTAATTCAATTTCAGAAATGCGTGTAACTTTGCTTTCCGGTACAAAGTCTAACTTTTCAGTTGAAAAAACAGTATAAATCTCCCAACCCGCTGCATAAAACTCCTGAATAACTTTTGTACCTTCGACAAAAAATAAATCGTGCGTGTTTCTATATTTTTTTTGTTGTAGAGACGTTATTAACTTTATTTGACTTTTGCTAATCATGCAAAACGTGTATTTTTGAATACAAATTAATTTTCTTTTTGAAATGCCTTTAGAAACAACACAAAATCTCTCAAAAATAATCAGATCTTTCAGGCATTTCACAAAAATACCATATATATTCTTATTTATAACCATCCTGAGTTCTTGTGATGCCGTAAAGAAAGTGCAGGACAACGAATTGCTGCTTACTCAAAACACCATTATTGTTGATGGTCAAGAAATTAACGAAAGTGGAGTTTACAGTCAGATTTTACAGGAGCCCAACACAAAACTATTGGGAATTCCTGTTGCTCTCCATTTCTTTAATTTGGCAAGCAAAAAAACAGACTCTGTCTATTATTCACAACTCTACAAAACACCTCAAAAAAAGCAGCGACTCGTAAATATATTTTCACAAAAACAAGTGGATGAAATTGTAAATTACAAAACAGGATTTAACAATTGGTTGAAAAACAATGGTGAAGCACCCGTAGTCATAAGAAACGACAGGGCTGAACGCTCAAAAGCTCGTATTGAAGAATATTATAAAAGTTTTGGATGGCTCAATGCCAAGGCCAGTTATGAAGTTATAAACGATAGCACTAAGGCAAAACGAGCCTCTGTTGTATATACTGTTGAACGTCAAAAACCTTATTTTATTGATTCTATAAAAGTGATGATAGATTCTCCGGTGGTTGACTCCATTTTTAAGCTCTCTCAAGGGCGCAGTTTGGTAAAGTCTGGTGAACAATATTCAAGAAATAATTTTGCAAATGAGAGAGACCGTGTGACCATACTCATGCGCAATTCAGGTCTGTATAACTTCAACCAAGAATACATTTCATTCATTGCAGATACTGTAAACACAGGTCACAAAGCAAATATCGAATATTTAATCGGCAAAAGGAACACCCAAATGGGAGACACCACTCTTCAACAACCCTTTAAAATACACAGGATCTCTAAAACCAAAGTGGTAACCGATTATTCCTACGAAAACCGCAATAAAAAATTTTCCGATTCGATTGACTATAATGGCATCACTCTTTATGGATATGATAAAATAAAATACAGACCAAAAACAATCACCGACGCAATCTTTATAAATCCCGGATCAATCTTTAAAGACACAGACAGAACCCTTACTTATACACACTTGAGTGAGCTTAGGGTTTTTAGATATCCCAACATAAACTATGAATTGAATCCTGCAGATACGACTCAAACTGAACTCATAACAACCATACTTCTTTCGCCAAGAAAAAAATATGGAATCAGCTTTGACGTAGATGCTTCAACATCAAATATTCAAGAGTTTGGTGTGGGATTTAGCACTTCTTTTTTGACGAGAAATGTGTTTAAGGGTGCTGAAATACTTGAAATTTCAGGGCGTGGTAGTCTGGGGTCTTCAAAAGATGTTGCTGACAGAGACAGCCGCTTTTTTAATATTTCAGAAATTGGTGGCGATATTAAACTTGGTATTCCCAGAATACTTTTCCCCATTAATACAGAAAAAATAATTCCAAAATATATGTCACCATACACCAATATTAGCATTGGAGCGAGTAGCCAAAGAAATATTGGGCTAGACAAGCAAACCACCAGTCTTATCTGGAATTACAAATGGAACCCTTCCAGAATGCACACCTATCGGCTAGACTTAATGAATATTCAATATGTAAGGAATCTCAATACAGAAAACTACTTTAATGTTTATGAAAACTCTTACAATAGACTTAACGATATTGCATTGGGCACAAATGCCAGTGATGCTTACTTTAATATTGACGAAAACAACAATCGCATCGATTTAATAATTCCAGATGGTGCTCAAAATTTTCTAAATGATTTTAATCAAAATCTCATCGACGGTCTAAATACTGATGATGAACAAAACTTAAGAAACATCATTCAACAAAAAGACAGGCTCACTGAAAATAATTTAATTTTTGCATCAAACATTACTTGGATAAGAGACTCTCGAAAAAGTGTTTTTGACAATCAGTTTTCAAGAATAAGATTGAAACTTGAATTTGCAGGAAATCTTCTCTCCGGTGTGTCAAAACTTGCAGGAATTGAAAAAAACAACAACGACAACTATGAAGTTTTTGGTGTAAACTTCTCTCAATATATAAAGTTAGATTCTGAATATGTGCGCTACTGGGAGGTCAACAAACAAACTCATGTTGCCCTTCGGTTGTTTGGTGGGTTTGCGCTGCCTTATGGAAATTCAAACAGTATTCCATTCACAAGAAGTTACTTTGCAGGAGGCCCAAATGACAACAGAGGCTGGTTACCTTTCAGACTGGGACCGGGCGCAAGTGACACAGGAGATGAGTTTAATGAAGCAAACTTAAAACTTGCTGCCAATATTGAATATCGATTTACAATACTAGGCTCTTTTAAGGGAGCTCTTTTTGTCGATACAGGAAATATATGGAATGCACTTGACAATGTCACCGATGAAAAAGCTACTTTTGAAAGTCTTTCAGACCTAAAAGACATTGCCATTGGTTCCGGTTTTGGATTGAGATATGACTTTGGCTTTTTTGTTTTAAGAGGCGACCTAGGCTTTAAAACATACAACCCCGCAAGGCCAGAAGGGAATCGCTGGTTTAAAGAATACAATTTTAGCAACACAACTTTAAACATTGGCATCAACTATCCTTTTTAAGGGTATATTTTTTTATCTTTGTTAACTCAATTTAGTATAAATAGTATGGCAAATCAATCTATCAAAGCCGGAGTTGCAACAGGTGATACTGTTCAAGAAATACATCAACTAGCCAAATCAAAAGGCTTTGCACTCCCTGCAGTAAATGTAGTAGGCTCAAATACAATCAACTCAGTTTTAGAAACTGCCGCTGGCTTAAATTCGCCGGTTATTATTCAATTCTCAAATGGTGGAGCCCATTTCAATGCGGGCAAGGGCCTCTCAAACACTAATCAAAAAGCAGCAATTGCTGGAGGTGTTGCAGGAGCAAAACACATTCACGAGATGGCAAAAGCCTATGGTGCCGTTGTAATACTTCATACAGACCATTGTGCTAAAAATCTACTACCTTGGGTGGACGGTTTATTGGACGCAGGGGAAGCTCATTTTAAAAAATATGGAGTGCCACTTTATAGCTCTCACATGCTAGATCTATCTGAAGAATCCATTGAAGAAAATATTGAAATTTCAAAACGATACCTTCAAAGAATGAGCAAAATGGGTATGACACTTGAAATCGAGTTGGGAATTACCGGCGGCGAGGAAGACGGTGTAGACAATACCAATGTCGATTCTTCAAAACTCTATACACAACCTGAAGAAGTTGCTTACGCCTATGAAGAACTAAAAAAAGTGAGCGATCGTTTTACCATTGCAGCAGCTTTTGGAAATGTTCACGGTGTTTATAAACCCGGAAACGTCAAACTAACTCCCATTATTTTGAAAAATTCTCAGGAATATGTTCAGAAAAAGTTTGGTACGGGACACAATCCCATTGACTTTGTTTTTCACGGCGGCAGTGGGTCATCTGTTCAAGAAATTAGAGAAGCCATAAGTTATGGAGTCGTAAAAATGAATATTGACACCGATTTACAATTTGCTTTCACTGAAGGCATTAGAGATTATATGACAGGAAATTTAGACTATCTGAAAACTCAAATTGGCAACCCAGAAGGAGATGCCTTACCAAATAAAAAATATTATGACCCCAGAAAATGGCTTCGCGAAGGTGAACTGACTTTCAAAACCCGTCTCGAACAAGCTTTTAGAGACCTCAATAATATTAACACGCTTTAATTAATGTTCATTTCTAAATCTAAATCGTTAATCTAACAATCATAAATCATAAATCCCATGGCCTGGTTTAAAAGAACAAAAAAAGGAATTCAAACTGCAACAGAAGACAAAAAAGATGTACCCAAAGGCTTGTGGTATAAATCCCCTACCGGTAAAATAGTAGATGCTGAAGAACTGGCCCTCAATTTTTATGTGAGCCCAGAAGATGGTTATCACGTGCGCATTGGCAGTAAAGAATATTTTGAAATTCTTTTTGACGACAACAAATTCAAAGAATTAGATAAAAACCTAAGTTCAAAAGACCCACTCGGTTTTGTAGATACCAAAAAGTATTTAGACAGGTTGAAAGAAGCACAAGACAAAACGGGATTAAAAGACGCTGTAAGGACAGCCGTTGGCAAGTCAATGGGTGAAGACCTTGTGATTGCCTGTATGGACTTTGCCTTTATTGGAGGCTCCATGGGTGCCGTTGTTGGTGAAAAAATAACGCGCGCTGCAGACTATGCCCTGAAAAAGAAAACCCCTCTTCTTATTATATCTAAAAGTGGCGGTGCCAGAATGATGGAGGCAGCCTTCTCTCTAATGCAATTGGCAAAAACATCTGCTAAACTGGCACAACTTTCTGATGCAGGAATACCTTATATTTCCTTGTGTACAGACCCCACAACAGGAGGAACAACAGCTTCATTTGCGATGTTGGGAGATATAAACATTTCTGAACCCGGTGCTTTAATTGGATTTGCCGGACCCAGAGTCGTAAGAGACACTACCGGAAAAGAGTTGCCAGATGGGTTTCAAACTGCAGAATTCCTCCTAGAACACGGTTTCCTTGATTTTATCTCGCATAGAAAAGATTTAAAAAAGAACATCAATAAATACATTGACTTAATTTTAAACAGACCCATCAGAGAGACTGCTTAAAAAAGCTATTTATAAATTAAAAAAAAATGGATTGACTTTATTGTAGTGTTACTTTTCAAGTACCACCTCAATATCCATAAGATCCGGGTTTTTTAAATAGTCTAAGTACTCAACCTGATAAAAAAGTGTTTTTCTATCACTGCTAAAAGTTGCGTCCTCTTGATTGGTTGATTTAATTTTTTTCGGAAAAGTATAATTAAGTTTATATAAAGTACCCCCCAGCATCATTTCCATGCTTTTTAAGCTATCCATTTCAGCTTTATGCAATTCATTATCTACAATGTAAGCGTCTCGTTTGAAAATGTTATTCTCAAATGAATACTTTACTTTAACACTCTCTTGAGATGGCGATTTTTCAGTTTCTGATGCTGTATTGACTCCCGTATTATTTATTTGATTGAACGCATCAAATATATTATCTGCTTCGTTTATCGATTCGAAATTTATAAAAATATCATAAACCATTTTTTCAGCTTCGGTATCCATGGCTACATGAACTCCATATCCTTCAAGCTTTTTGAGTCTCTCTTGTTGTTCTAAAGGCAATGTAGCAATGCTATCTTTTTTTTCAGCCAGTATATCTCTAAAGTAAAAGGTAGTATCTATTTTATCATTCATCGATGCATTTTCTTCCTCTGTACCCATTGATGACATCATTGCAATCATAGCAGAGGCATCCATTTGAACTTTCATTTCGCCACTGCCGTCTTCATTTAAAACAAGGGTTTCTGTAAATTCACACGATATCAACATAGTTGAAAAAACAGCAACACATAGAAGGTAATAGGGTCTTTTCATAACTTTAATTTTTTGGGTTGTTTAAAATAATTAAAGCCGCAATGACTCCGGGAATCCATCCCAGAACTGTTAAAATAAATACGATTACTATGGAGCCACACCCTTTGTCTATTACTGAAAGTGGTGGAAATATAATTGCAAGAATAACTCTCCAAATACTCATAAATAGAATGCAAGCTTTTAAATCTTTGCCGGCTATTTCAAAAATAGGATTTATATCTGATTATTAGAATACATAGTTCATCAATTTTTACAAATATTTTTAACAAAAACGTATCTTTGCGCCTTTAAAACTTAGTAAAATATGCAACTTTCAGAACAGGAATTAGTGCGAAGAGAAAAGCTCAAACAACTTCGAGCTATGAATATCAATCCATATCCTGCGGCTTTGTTTCCGCTCGATCATACTTCAAAACAAATAAAGGAACAGTTTGAGGAAGGAAAAAAGGTAGTCATAGCAGGCAGACTGATGTCCAGACGCATACAGGGTAAAGCCTCTTTTGCAGAACTTCAAGATGCTGAAGGCCGCATACAAGTTTATTTTAACCGTGACGAAATTTGTTCCGGTGAAGACAAAACTCTCTATAATGAAGTTTATAAAAAATTACTCGACATAGGTGATTTTATTGGCATTGAAGGGGAGTTATTTACCACACAAGTTGGAGAAAAAACTGTTATGGTTAAACATTTTCAGCTGCTCAGCAAATCGTTAAAACCACTTCCCTTACCAAAAACCGATAGTGAAGGAAATACTTATGACGAGTTTAACGACCCCGAGATGCGCTACCGTCAACGCTATGCCGACCTTGTTGTAAATCCGCATGTAAAAGAAGTGTTTATCAAACGCACCAAATTATTTAATGCCATGCGCACCTTCTTCAATGAGCGCAACTATTTTGAAGTAGAAACCCCCATACTACAACCCATACCCGGTGGTGCAGCTGCAAAACCCTTTGTGACACACCACAACGCACTCGATATTCCGTTGTATTTGAGAATCGCAAATGAGTTGTATTTAAAACGATTGATTGTTGGAGGCTTTGACGGTGTGTATGAATTTTCAAAAAACTTCAGAAATGAAGGAATGGATCGCACGCACAACCCTGAATTTACTGCCATGGAAATTTATGTGGCTTACAAGGATTACCGCTGGATGATGGAATTTACCGAGCAACTCCTTGAATATTGTGCCATTGCTGTAAACGGAACTTCAAAAGCGACTTTCAAAGAACATCACATCGATTTTAAAGCTCCTTACCCCCGCGTTACAATGACCGACGCCATCAAACAATTTACAGGTTTTGATATTTCAGGTAAAAATGAAGAGGAACTGCGCAAAGCAGCAAAAGAAATGGGCATTGAAGTAGATGAAACCATGGGCAAAGGCAAATTGATTGATGAAATTTTTGGCGAAAAATGTGAAGGCAATTTTATCCAACCCACTTTTATCATTGATTATCCCAAAGAAATGAGCCCCCTTTGCAAAGAACACCGCAACAACCCCGAACTCACAGAGCGTTTTGAACTCATGGTCTGCGGTAAAGAAATAGCCAACGCATACACCGAGCTCAACGACCCCATTGATCAACTAAACCGTTTTGAAGAACAAGTGCGCTTAAGCGAAAAAGGGGATGACGAGGCCATGTTTATCGACCGTGATTTTGTGAGAGCACTAGAATATGGGATGCCGCCCACTTCAGGATTGGGAATTGGTATGGACAGACTCATTATGTTCTTAACAAACAACCCCTCCATTCAGGAAGTATTGTTCTTTCCACAAATGAAACCCGAACGAAAAATCGATCTTTCTGAAGATGAAAAGCTCGTTTTAACTATTTTAAAACCAAAAAGTAAAATGCCTTTAGACGACTTGAAAAGCCAAACTGAACTCTCAAACAAAAAATGGGACAAGGCCATTAAAGGTCTAACCACAAAAAAAATGGCTAAAGTTGAAAAAACAGAAGACGGTCTTTTTGTAGAAATAAAGTAAAGAAGTTTATTTCTAAAAATGAAGCTCAAACCTGTTAGAATTTTAAAATTCTGACAGGTTTTCTTTTTAAAACAAGCTGTTAAATTTTAATAGTAATTAAACCAAATTCTAATTTAGCTATCCAATATACAAACACCCTAAAAATAAAAAATATGAAAACAGTTTGCACCCTTATTCTGGCTTTAATAACCACAATTGGAATTAGCCAGGAAAAAGAACAAAGAAAAGAAATGCGTCAAAAAATGATGCAGGAAAGACAAGACCTTAGCCCGGAGCAAAAAGCAGGGTTAAAAACAAAAAAACTCACCCTCCAACTAGATTTAACAGAAGCACAACAAAAAGAAGTTCACAAACTTCAATTGGAGATGATTTCTGAACGGGAAAATAAAAAAGAGCTCAGAAAAGCTAAAGCTGAAGAAACCGGTTTTTATGACAAAGCTTTTGCACGATTAGATAACCGTCAGAAATATCAAAACAAGATGAAAAGCATTTTAAATGAACGTCAATACCAAACCTGGAAAGAAGGTCTAAAAAGAAACAAAGCAACCAAAAAACACAAAAGAAAACAATAGCAATTAGCCACTATTGTACATCAAGCCAAGAGTAGAAAGATTGTATCAAATCTATTTTTGGCTTAATTATTGTTTTATTTAAGATATATAACTATTTTAGTCATCTAAATTTAAAATGAAAACCATGAAAAAATTAATCACCCTACTGTTAATAGCTTTTGCCTTTACTTTTTCTATACAAGATGCAAATGCGCAACAACGCCCTGAAGAGGTTGCAAAGCTTAAAGTTGCTGAGCTAAGCCAAAGCCTTGATTTGACCGGTGATCAACAGCGCTCACTTTGGAGAGTTTTGGTGAAGAAAGAATCTGCGATTGCAAAGGCCGGAGAATCAACCAAAGAAATTGAAGCAACTTTTGACAAAGAAATAAAAGAGGTGCTCACACCAGAGCAATATCAGAAATATTTAACAACAATAGAAAAATAACTTTTTTTTAAACAAATCTAAGCCGGAAAATTTCCGGCTTTTTTTATTTCCATTTTTTAACAACGCTATCACAAGCGGCAATAGTTTGATCTAAATCTTCATAAGTAAGTGCCTCTGTCAAAAACCAGGTTTCAAATGCACTGGGAGCGATATAAATTCCCTCCTGTAGCATTCCGTGAAAGAATTGTTTGAATTTCTCATTGTTACCTTCTGCTGCGGTTTCAAAATCAACGACTTCTGTTTCAGAAAAATGTACTGAAATCATTGAACCCAGCCTGTTGATGGTGTGAGTTGTATTATTTCGACTTAAAACTTCGCTTAATCCTTTATGTAAATAGGCTGTTTTTTGTTCTAAAGACTTAAAAATTGATGGGCTGTTATTTAATTCTGTGAGCATGGCCAAACCTGCTGCCATTGCCAACGGATTCCCACTCAAGGTTCCTGCTTGGTAAACGGGTCCTTCTGGAGCAAGATGTTTCATGATTTCGTTGCGTGCTGCAAAAGCTCCCACAGGAAGTCCTCCTCCAATAACTTTTCCAAAACACACCAAGTCAGCATTTACATTTAAAAGCTCTTGAGCTCCTCCTCTTGCAAGTCGGAAACCGGTCATTACTTCATCAAAAATTAATAGTGCTTTGTGTTCATCACAAAGAGCTCTCAATCCCTCAAGAAAACCAGCTTTTGGCGGAATACAACCCATATTTCCGGCAACAGGCTCTATGATTATACAACTTATTTCATTTTTATTAGCTTGAAAAAGCTTTTCCACACTTTCAAGGTTGTTGTATGAAGCCAGCAAAGTGTCTTTGGCAGTACCTTGAGTCACACCCGGGCTGTTGGGTGATCCAAAAGTAACCGCGCCACTACCCGCTTGTATCAAAAAGGAATCACTGTGACCGTGATAGCAACCTGCAAATTTTATAATTTTATCCTTTCCGGTATAACCGCGGGCTAAACGCACAGCACTCATACAGGCTTCTGTTCCACTATTTACAAACCTGATTTTATCAATATTGGGAACCATGGAAACCGCTAATTGTGCGATTTGTGTTTCGATTTCAGTAGGCATACCAAAAGAAGTTCCTTTTTTTGCTTTTTCTATGACTGCTTTAACCACCGGCTCATAAGCGTGTCCTAAAATCATGGGACCCCAGGAGTTGATGTAATCAATCAGGCGGTTTCCATCAACATCATAAAGATAGGCGCCTTTGGCTTTTTCTACAAAAATGGGGGTGCCTCCCACTGCTTTAAAGGCTCTAACAGGAGAATTGACACCTCCGGGAATTACATTTTCGGCTTCAACAAATAAAGCACTACTGCGTTTGTAAATCATCTGAAATTATTTTTTTGGATGTAAATAAAGCACTTGACCCACGCTAATATTATTTGTAGAAAGACCATTGTATTGCTTTAAGGTATCAACAGGGATATTAAATCGCCTTCCAATGGAATACAATGTATCACCGGCTCTTACAGTATAAGTATTTACTTTGGTAGCGTCCGGATTTGCAATGTTTGCTTCGGTACCCAGCACTTCGGCATCGAGTTTATGGAGCTCATAACGTTCAATGATACTTATGAGTTTGTCAGGATATTTAGGGTCTGTGGCATAACCGGCTTGTCGAAGACCTCTGGCCCAGGCCTTATAATCGTCTTTTTTAAGTGTAAACAAATCGCTATATCTGGATCTTGAAGTTAGAAAAAGAGAGTGGTCTCTAAAAGAATATTTTGGGTCGTTGTATTTTCTGAAACATTCCTGAAGTGCATCATCATCATGTCTCACACTTTCGCCGGTCCAACCTGTATGGCACTTTATTCCGAAATGATTGTTTGACCTCATTGTCAAATCACCTCTTCCGGCACCCGATTCTAAAATTCCCTGTGCTATTTTTATACTTGCAGGAATTCCATAAAGTAACATTTCTTCCTGAGCAATTTTTTTATAATTGTCAATATAAATGGAAACGACTTCAGCATATGTAGCGTCTGCCGGCGGGTTGACCACCTTGGTGGGCGGCAATTTGTCTTCTTCATTTATGATCACCGGAGTTTCTTTAACCGGAGGCTTGATAATTTCACGCTTTTGCGGAATTTTCTTAGCAACGCGTTTTTTAGAACCACAGCTACTAATTAAGAACATAGAAAATAAGACAATAAAAATACTGGTGAGGCGCATATTTAAATTTCTATAAGTGGTAAATTTCTTTTTTTCAGTTGTAAATTCATACCATGAATTCCTTGAAGACCTCCGGTATGAATGGCTAAAATACGAGAATTTTTTGGAAAAAAGCCCGTCTTTACCAGCTCAAAAATACCATAAATCATCTTTCCGGTGTATATGGGATCAAGGGGAATATGAGTTTTATTTTTAAATACATTTATAAAATCAACCAACTCTTCGTTGATTTTAGCATACCCTCCAAAACAATACTCATCTGTGATTTCCCAGTTTGATTTTGACGTCCACTTTTTGATTTCCTTTTCTAAAAAGTTCCCTTTTAATGCAGAGAAACCTATTACTTTTTGGTGCGGTTTACTACTGTTTACAATACCTGCCATTGTGCCTCCGGTTCCAAGAGGCAAGCAAATAAAATCATAAACAGCATCTTTGTCAGTTAAGACCTCTTCACAACCTTTCACAGCCAGTGGGTTTGTGCCTCCTTCGGGAAGTAGATAAAAATCTCCAAATTTTTCTACTAAAATGTTTTGAAATTCAATGGTATGCTTTTGTTTATAGTGCTCTCTGCTTACAAAATGAAATGTCATTCCATTCGCTTTCGCGAAAGCGAGGGTTGGATTTTCATGAATTTTTTGCGAAAGTTCTTCACCTCTGATAATACCAATGGTCTGAAAACCATATTCTTTTCCTGCCGCGGCAGTTGCAGCAATATGGTTTGAAAAGGCTCCGCCAAAAGTGAGCAAGGTGTTTTTAGATTGTTGTTTTGCTTCAATTAAATTGTACTTGAGTTTCCTGAATTTATTTCCTGAAACAAAAGGATGAATTTGATCCTCTCTTTTTATAGAAATTTCTTGAATATATTTCAAGTTGAACTGATCTTGAAAAATGTTGCTTATAAGTTGATTTTGGACACTTATCATATTGAAATATACTATTTTATAATATTTTTCCTACATTAATTTTCATTTAATCGAAAATATATCGTTTTTATCGATATAAATTTGTTTTTTAGAATTCTTTCACATTACATTTACCATCCCTAAATCAAACTAAATGAACAAACTTACTCAAATTGTAGGCTTTTTTATACCCCTGGCCTTGTTATTTGCAAATAGTTCTTTTTCTCAAGTAGGCATAGGAACTACTAATTTTTCGAGTGGAGCATTATTGGATATAGAAAGCAATTCTAAAGGAATTTTAACACCCAGAGTTTCACTACTAAACACTCTTGATAATACAACTATCACTCCCTCTGCATCAAAGGGATTGTTGGTTTTTAATAATGTAAATTCAGGTGCCGGCAGCTCTGCTGTAACGCCCGGTTATTACTATTGGAATGGGAGCCAATGGACTAGACTTCGATCAAATGAAAGGATTTGGAGCATTGCAGGAAATAACAATGCAAATTCCGGAACAGATTTTATTGGTACGATAATTAACAGAAGAGTCGATTTTAGAACAAACGATATAAATCGTTTAAGAGTTCCCCGAAATACTCAAAGTTTGAGAGCAATGGTAAGAGGAGCCAACAATATACCTTTTTATTCCTTTCAAGAAAATACAAATTTAGGTTTGTGGTCACCCACTGTTGACCAACTTGCTCTTAGTGCAGATAACAAAGAATTTATTAGATTTACCGGAGATTCTCAATACACAGTACTTATCAATAATCTTGGTGAAAATATAAACACACGTGTTGAATCTCAAAGTGATGAAAACATGTTTTTTATTGATGGTTCAGATAACAAAGTAGGCATAAAAACCAATAACCCCGAAACTGTATTTCACATTGCGGGCAACAACAACACACTGCGAATAGATGAACTCAACTTTACAAACAACACACATTATACAAGTGCAGACCCAATGCCCGTTTATGTAAATACAGATGGAGACCTTCTATTAAGACCTTCTCTGGTGCAAAATTTTATGGAACTGGAATCTATTGACTTTTACCCCATTGCAGGCGAGTTTGGAGGTATTAGTGTAGGAAGAGACAATGGTGAGGCAGTTAATACAAATATAGGCACACTTCAGTCCATAACCTTGACACAGGCTTCTGTTGTTCACGTCAATTACCAATTTAGTGTTAGAGTTTCATCAAACACTCCAACAGGAAATCCATACCCAAATGATTTCGGCGTGATAAATGGCGGAGCTCCCAGACATTACAGTTCTTGGGTACAAGTAAATGGAGCGGCAACTAAAGTTGCTTTTGACTCAGACTACTATACAAATTTATCAGGCTCTGCCGGAGGGCCTTTAGCTGGTGGTTTCTTTTACCTTGCAGGAAAGGGTTCTATACTATTGCCGGCAGGAACACATACCTTTCAACTTGTAGCGCATACCTATGCCGGTACCGGAAAAAGTTACCGATTTCAATTTGCAAACACACAACATGAGCGATTCCAACTAATCATACAACGATAAACCCAAACTTATGAACAACAAATACATTATTCCCTATGTAATGTGTTTTTTATTTGCATTTCAAATAACCTACACACAAGATCTCAAAGAAGCAACAAAAAAAATTGATGCTTACCACAATTCATTAACAACAAAACTTCAAACCCAGGATAGTAAAAATCTCAAAGAAGAAGATGTTGCAAACTGGGTTATTACAAGTGAGCATGTAAGTAGTACCAGTGGAGTACATCATATCTATTACAGACAAACTGTAAACGATATCGAGATATATGGTGCTGAAGCCAGTATTCATATTGCTTCGACCGGAGAGGTTATTAGCAAAAACAATAATTTTATTGGTGATGTGGCAAATAAAGTAAAAGGGGGGAAATCTCCAACATTAACGCCTCTTCAAGCCGTAGCAGCAGCAGCAAGTCATTCAAACTATCGTATTTCTGAAAACCTGAAAGTTCTTGATGTTGTGGATGTTAAAAAACAAGAATACATCATAAGTAAAGGAGGAATTTCAAGTACAGATATTCCTGTGAAGCTAATGTATCAACAAAACAAACAGGGAGATATTGTGTTGGTTTGGAGTTTAGCAATAGATGATATTCAAGGCAGAAACTACTTCAATTATAAAGTAGATGCCCAAACAGGTGAAATTATTGATAAAATCGACTGGCAATCACACTGTGCAATTGAACACGTGTGCGAAACACATCATACAAATACCCACGATGACCAAGAAAATCACGATCACAGTCATGAACACCTTGACACAAACAGTCAATCAGATTACCATACAGATGTAGTGACCATGGAAGAGTCCATTGCAGAATATGGCGCTCTGCTAGGTGGTAGTTACAGAGTGTATGCAATGCCGGTTGAAAGTCCCAATCACGGAAACAGAACCCTAGTCACCGGTGTTGAAAATTTAACCGCCTCCCCTTTTGGATGGCATGACACCAATGGTTCACCCGGAGTAGAACATACAAATACAAGAGGAAATAACGTAAGAGCTTATGACGACATCAACGGTAACAATTCGCCGGGCACTTATGCAGAAGGCGGTGCTTCCTTAAATTTTGATTTTCCTATCAATACAACCTGGTCTGCTTCAAACAGATCATTACCCGCAGCAATTACAAATTTATTTTACTGGAGTAACATTGTTCACGATGTTGTTTATCAATATGGTTTTGATGAAGCAAGTGGTAACTTCCAACAAAATAACTATGGTAATGGAGGCTCTGCCGGAGATTATGTAAGAGCTGAAGCTCAAGATGGTGGAGGTAACTGTAATGCCAATTTTGCAACACCCACTGACGGTAATCTTCCAAGAATGCAAATGTACACATGTGTACAATCTGGAACAACAGGTAGAGATGGTGATTTAGATAATGGCGTAATTATCCATGAATATGGACACGGAATTTCTACACGATTAACCGGTGGCCGTTTCAATTCAGGTTGTTTAAGCACTGCTAGTACACCTGAGCAAATGGGTGAAGGCTGGAGTGATTACTATGCATTATTGTTAACTATGAAACCCGGAGATCAAGGACCTGATGCCAGAGGTATTGGCACCTGGTTGGTAGGTCAAGCAGGAAATGGACCCGGTATTAGAGAATTTCCTTACAGCACCAATATGGCTGTCAACTCACATACTTACAACAGAACACAAACCGCAGTTGCACCTCATGGTGTAGGGTCTGTATGGGCAGTTATGCTCTGGGAAATGACCTGGGGTCTTATTGATCAATATGGATTTGATACAGACTTTTACAATGGTACCGGAGGAAATAATATTTCTCTGATGCTTGTTACAGAAGCCCTTAAAATGCAACCCTGTTCTCCGGGATTTGTTGACGGTCGAGATGCCATCCTTGCAGCAGACATAGCGCTTTATGGAGGAGCAAATCAATGTATTATTTGGGATGCTTTCGCTAAAAGAGGACTTGGATTTAGTGCTTCTCAAGGAACATCAGCCAGTAATGCTGATAATATACAGGCATTTGATTTACCACCAACTACTTTCGCTGCATCAGAATCATTTTGTGTAACCGAGGGAATTCAATCAGGTTTATCGGGTGGTTCCCCCGGCGGAGGTGCTTATTCAGGACCGGGTGTAACAGATGATGGCAATGGATCTACTTATACCTTTGACCCCAATGTTGCCGGTGTTGGAAACCACTTGGTTACCTACACAAGCATTTGTGGAGGCACAGCAAACATTATCATCAATGTAACAGAAGCGCCAAATGCGCCATCAGTAACAAGCGATACATTTTGCAGTGGTGATTCCGTTACCTTATCAGCCACACCAAATGATCCCGGAAACACCATAGAATGGTATGATGCCCCTACCGGCGGAACACTCCTTTTTACAGGACCATCCTACACCTTTAATCCGGCGGGCACAACCAGTGTTTACGCTGAGGAAGTTTTAGACCCAGTTCCAACAACAGCTACCATTACACATTCAAATTCACAGAATATAATACCAGGAAATAGTGTTTGGTGCCAAGTGGGCACAACTGGATCACATGCAACAACAAGCCACTGGAGAATTTTTAATTTACAAAATGATTTTGGAATTGCTGAAGATTTTAATATAACTCAAGTTCAGTTTGGTGTCCAAACAGTAAGTAATAATTATACTTTAAATGTTAGACTTCATACGCTAAGTGGAGCATTCAACACCTCCAATTTAACTCTTTTAGGGAGTATAAATGTTCCTGTTTCACCGGCAAATAATGGAAATATAGTTACAGCTCCATTTACTACAACCGTTCCTGCTGGAAGCATTTTAGTAATGGAAATTTTGACTCCGGCAAATGGTACAACGGCATTCTTCCCAGGGTCTAATGATCTAGGTGAAACAGATAATTCTTATATATCTGCAGCAGACTGTGGACTGCCTCAGCCTTCAACACTTGCTTCGGTTGGTTTCGCAAACGTTCAATATGTAATGAATATTACTGGAGAACACAACATTGCCAGTTTATGTACGGGTTCTCGTGCAGAAGCAACAGCTACAGCAGACAATATACCTCCGGTTGCTTTAGCACAGGATATAACTGTTTTCCTTGATATCAACGGTCAAGCAACAATCTCAGCAAATGATATCAACAATGGTTCTTCAGACAATTGTAGTATTGCCTCTCTGGCTGTAAGTCCCAATGTCTTTAACTGTTCATCTCTTGGAAATCAAGTAGTCACACTAACAGTTACAGATACCGAAGGAAACTTCAGTACGGCGCAAGCAAATGTTACTGTGATTGACAATCTGGCCCCTAACATTGGAACAGCTTCAAACCAAACAATAAGTGGTGACAGTAATTGTCAGGCAACACTAGCAGATTATACCTCGCTTGTAACTGCAACAGATAACTGTGGTACGCCTCCAATTACACAAAACCCCGCCCCGGGCACTTTAATTACGGGCACAACCACTATAACGTTGACAGCTACTGATGCCTCCGGTAACTTTGCCACAACTTCATTTGATGTCATTATTGAAGACAATACAGACCCAACTATCCAACCAATTGCTGACCAAACCACTGCAGGAGATGCGTCCTGTCAGGCTACTCTTGCCGATTTTACTGCACTCGCAGTGGTGTCAGACAATTGTGATGCAAACCCAATGGTTACTCAAAACCCCATCGCAGGAACCGTCTTTAGCGGAATCACAACCGTTACACTTACCGTAACTGATGCCGCTGGCAACGATGCAGTAACGAGTTTTGACGTAACTGTCGAAGACACAACAGACCCAACTATTCAACCAATTGCTGACCAAACCACTGCAGGAGATGCGTCCTGTCAGGCTACTCTTGCCGATTTTACTGCACTCGCAGTGGTGTCAGACAATTGTGATGCAAACCCAATGGTTACTCAAAACCCCATCGCAGGAACCGTCTTTAGCGGAATCACAACCGTTACACTTACCGTAACTGATGCCGCTGGCAACGATGCAGTAACGAGTTTTGACGTAACTGTCGAAGACACAACAGACCCAACTATTCAACCAATTGCTGACCAAAC
>Ga0207422_1001398_pt1 | contig 48277 bp, 48 predicted proteins | sample MarCyaLeptolynsp_FD_187757 | JGI IMG/M metagenome (GOLD analysis project Ga0207422, IMG submission 187757) | Marine cyanobacterial communities from Panama - species 1 Leptolyngbya sp. (SPAdes) | ecosystem: Environmental > Aquatic > Marine > Unclassified | place: Panama: Panama City | collected... | reverse complement strand
CACCCAGATCAAGGTAATTGCGATATCAATCGGCCACTCGAGTTCTGCATATTCCTTTGAGGTAGTCAGACCAAGCGGAAGTGTAATAGCAGCCGCCAAAATGATGAGTTGCCATCCCCAGAAGTGAATGTAACTCAGGGTATCACTAAACATTCGCGTTTTTAACAAGCGCTGCATCGAGTAGTAGACCCCGGCAAACATGGCATTACCTACAAAGGCAAAAATCACTGCATTGGTATGCAGTGGTCTGATTCGACCAAAGGTCGTGTAGGGAATTCCAAAATTTAGTTGAGGAAGGAATAATTGAGTGGCGATCAGCAGACCCACCAACATCCCAATAATTCCAAATATGACAGTGGCGATCGAGAAGTACTTAACTATTTTGTTATCGTACTGAAATTTTTCTATTTCCATAGTCGCAGTTTGGGTTCTTTAAAATTTAGACCGAAGGTACTTGCGACTATCAGGAGATGACCTGACCCGTATTAGTTAAAAAACTGATTTAAATCATGTTTTTGGAAGAGTTCCTTTTCAGTTAATGGATGCCCCTTTTTGGCACTATAAAATAGTACCTAAAAATGGTGATGAACAGTTAGAAACAAGGTACTACTCTGACAAAAAGCGGGTATCAAGCCGATCGAAAGCTGCTTCTGCTATCTTCTTTAGAGCCTCGAGATTCCAGAAATCAGCTTGATAAGCTTGCTCCAAACCTTCGGCATAAGTGTGTAACCAAAGTAGGTCCGGTTCCCTACCTTTCTCAATCATTATTTCAGCAATCAAAGACATTAGGTCCAAGGACTGATCAAAGTGAAAGTTGATTTGCGCCATTCCGTGAATAATTTGTTGAAAGCGATAATCTTCAACAAGAAGTCGAATGACCAGTTCTTTTTTATCAATTGGGGTGTGCATAAGCTTCTGAGAATAGAAACACCATGCGCATTGCTCGCATTTCTATTATATTTAGTATGACTACCAACCAATAAAACTAAAATACAATATTATTTGTATTTTTACAAAATAGTATGTCAAAAGATTCTACTTTTTTTGAACGTCTCTTCTCTTACGCACAATCACAGGGTATAAATAATATAAATGCCTTATCTGAGGCTTTAGGCTATAAAAAACCCGAAAAACTCTACCGTTTAAAAAGGGATCCTAACACACGACCATCTTTCGAGGTCATTGCTGGCATCACCAACTTATTTGAAAAACTGAACCTCCGATGGCTTATCACAGGCATGGGAAATCCAGAGCTAGAAACACGGACCCACGAGTCTACCCATATGGTGCAAGAACCCACGTCTATCTACTCGGCTCAGTCACAATCACAGAAGAGCTTACTCAAAGAGAAGGAGCGATTAATCAAACAACAACAGGAAACGATCAGCGCCCTCCAAGAAGCCTATGGACAACTAAAACTACGGTATCAGGAAGACAAAAAGTAAGCCCTACTTGTCGTTCATATGTCCATTTTCATGCAAGTGATGTTCGCATTCGGCCATTACTTTAAACTCTTTTACTATCACCTGGTCTCCGAATAACCATATATCAATGAATGGTGCCATCGGTCCCAAAAAGCGGCATTGGGCATGCTTATTGAGCTTTAAGGCATAGTCAAATTTCAAACAAAAACTCAATAACCATGAAAAAAACAGTACTGCTACTGGCAATGACAATGGTCAGTTCAATTGCCTTTGGACAAATTCAAAAAGGAGACATACAATTAGGTGGGAATATAAATTATTCCAATACAGAGGCCCCAGGTTTTGAAGCTACCATATTTCAATTGAATCCTCGTGGAGCCTTATTTTTAAACAACACAACCAGTCTTGGACTGAACCTTGGCTACTTAAGCAATACGACCGACCAAGGAGCTGGTGAAAACAAGTTAAGTACCTTCAGCCTTGGCGCTTTTGTACGCTTTCATAAGAATGTATCTGATCGTTTCTATTTCTTCCTTGAACCCAGCATGGGCTTTGGCACAGGCACTCAAGAAAACCCCGCGTTTGCTAATGACTTTGATGTAAACACTTTTAATCTAAATCTGGTACCGGGAATACTCTACTTTCTATCTGACAAGGTAGCCTTAGAAATGAACATGGGAGGCATAGTCTACAGTAACAATAGTACTGAAGGCAATGGCTTAGACCAAGACGTAGACAATTTTGCTGTGAACTTTAACCTTACCAATGTGACCATTGGCGCAAGTATCTTCTTAAGAAAATAATCCTAAAGGTCTTCGGTCAAACTGATTGGCTGAAGACCTTATTTTCTTTCTGCTTGCCAAAGTTTGGATCGAAAAGGGAGCATATGTTTCGTAAAAACTGTGTTCCTGTTGGTGTAACAGCAAAACCATCAGCGGTTTTCTCTAGCAGGCCGTCAGACACTAAGTCTTCAAGCCGCTTGCGTTGCCCCGAATACAAGCTCAAGGCTTCTTTTGTCTGTATCTTTTGCTCGCAGGCTACTGCCAAGAGTCTTGTTTTGATTTCGCGGTCATCTTCTGACATAATATGTCCCTTGACTATGGGCAACTCTCCTTTTCCAAGGTGCATCAGATAGCCCTTAACAGACTTTGCATTTTGCGCATATCCATAGCCCGTATCAGAGATCGAAGAAACCCCTAAACCAACTAAGAGCTGACCGTTGCTTGTTGTATAACCCATGAAGTTTCTATGCAAACGCCCCTCTTCAAAGGCTTTTACCAAGCTATCTTCTGATAGTGCAAAGTGATCCATACCAATAGGTAAATAACCATTTTCACGCAGTAAAGCCTGACCCATTACGTTCAACTTTCTCTTCAATGAAGGGTCAGGAAGGTCTGCTTCATCATAAGCCCTCTGTCCAGGTCTTTTCCAAGGCACATGCGCATAGGAATAAAAAGCAATCCGGTCTGGACAAAGTGAATTCACTTTTTCGATAGTATCCCGTATTGAGGATTCCTTTTGAAAAGGAAGTCCATAAATCAGATCAAAATTGATTGATTTGTATCCCAACTCTCTTGCCCAACGAGTAACTTTCGCCACTTGATGAAAAGGCTGAATTCTATTGATTGCCTGATGGACTTTTCTGTCAAAATCCTGAATACCAAAACTCACTCTGGTAAAGCCTACTGCTTTCAACGATTTCAAATGCGCATAGCTCGTGTTATTGGGATGTCCCTCAAAGCTGAACTCATAATCTGGGAGTAGTTCTACCGATGTCTTAATCTCCTCTATCAAATACTTGAGATTATCGGCCGAAAAGAAAGTGGGTGTCCCTCCCCCCAAGTGAATCTCTTTGAGCTTGGGGCGTTGCTCGAATAGTTTCAGATACATACGCCATTCTTGCAACAGCGCCTGTATATACGGGTATTCAACTTGATGATTCACAGAGATATGCGTATTGCACCCACAATAGGTGCAAAGACTTTCACAGTATGGCAAATGGATATAAAGACTCAGGCCTTCATCGTTATTGTCCTTAAAACTTTTTGAAAGTCCCTCTAAGTATTGACTCTTTTCAAAAGATTCCAAGTTCCAATCAGGCACAGTGGGGTAACTGGTATACCGGGGCACTGGCTGGTCGTATTTTGCGACTAAATCTTCTTCTAATTTACTCATACCTTAATCCTTCTTTTTTGTCTTTTCTTCAAAGAGTATTCTCACTGAGGGAGAATAGGTATCATCATATTGGCCTGACTTCACTGCCCAGAAAAATGCCGACAGAAACACTACGGCAACAACAATACTGGTAATAATTAGCACAAGAATTACTGACATTACAACTTGAGTTTATGGGAAAGAATTTTGACAAAAAGGGTCGTTAAAACCACAATAGACACACTACTTAGTGGCATCAATATAGCAGCCACTAAAGGCGTGAGCCAGCCTGCAACTGCTATGCTCAGACCAACGATGTTATAAGCAAGGCTCAAAAAGAAACTCGCATAGATAACCCGCTTGCTGCCCTTGGCTAAATCAATGATAGCACCCAACCGATGAAAAGTTCCGGCATGCATAATAGCATCACAAGCAGGCGAAAAATTAGAGATGTCTTCAGATACCGCCACACCAACATTGCTTTGTTGCAATGCTCCGGCATCATTGAGGCCATCTCCCACCATCATCACATTTTGGCCTTTAGACTGCATCACTTTGATGGCCTTCAATTTGTCATCAGGTTTTTGGAAAAAGTGCATTGGTGTGCCCTCGGGAAAAATTTCAGAGAGGTTCTTCCTTTCGGCATCTGTATCTCCAGAGAGAATGGCGAATTGAAATCTATTTTTAAGTCTTTCAATAACATCCTTCAAGCCACTTCGATAAACATTCTTTATCACGAACCTCCCGCGCTGCATAGTACCCAGTTTGAGATATACGTATGAGGCAGAGTGATTTGCTTCCATACTATCAAAACCCGCAAAACTCGCAGAACCCAGCTTCACCTCGACTCCACTTACCCGGGCCTGAATACCCTGACCAACATATTCGCTGAAGGACTCAACTGCATACAGCCCGCTGTCCGCTCCTTTTAGAAAAGATTGAACAAAGCGACTTAAAGGATGCGTACTATTTGATACTGCAGCATAGATTAATTGCTTTTCGGCTTGTGTTAACTCCTCACCTTCAAATACGATATCCTGCTCCGCAGCATTGGTGATAGTTCCTGTTTTGTCGAATACAATTGTATCTACCTTCTGAAGTTTTTCAACTACATCTGAATTCTTTAGATAAACTTTGTTCCTACCAAGCACTCGAAGCACACTGCCAGTAGTAAAGGGAGTAGACAATGCCAAAGCGCATGGACAAGCCACAATCAATACCGAACAGAAAACTAGCCAGGTCTTCGATGGATCGGTTAACTGCCAATAGGTCGCTGCCAATACCGAAATGGCAATGATGACTATAGTGAAGTACTGACTGACCCGATCAACTAGTCTAGTATGTTTCTCCTCTTTTTTGAAGGCCTCATTATTCCAGAGGCTGGTCAAATAACTCTGCGAAACGGGTTTTTGCACTATAAACCTGGCTTGCTTGCCTGAAAGCTTACCTCCCGCGAAAACATATTGCCCTTTTATCTTTTCTAAAGCGGCTGATTCTCCCGTGACAAAACTGTAGTCGACATACACTTTGTCATCGATTAAAATGGCATCGGCAGGAATCAATTCCCCATTGCGAATCAATACCTCATCACCCTTATGAATTTCCCGGACTGCTACAGAAGTGAAGACCTCATCTCTTTTTGTTTGAATGGCCAAAGGGAAATAACTCTTATAATCTCGATCGAATGAGAGGGCATCGTATGTCCTGTTTTGGAACCACTTCCCTATCAGCAAAAAGAAGATCAATCCCACCAAAGAGTCAAAGTAGCCTGGCCCTATGTCAAAAGTGACTTCGTAAACACTTCGTAAAAAAAGCACTATCACCCCAAGAGCGATCGGCACATCTATATTGGCAAACTTTTGTTGAAGGCTCTTGAAAGCCGATACGAAATATTCACTCCCCGAATAGAAAACAACTGGAATGGCCAGGATTAAATTGAGCCAGCGAAAAGTCTGTTGATAAGACTGCTCTAGAGCCGATATGCCTAAATAGTCCGGAAAACTCAGGAGCATCACGTTACCAAAGCAAAAGCCTGCAATCCCCAGTTTTACCAAAAGCTTTTTATTGAAGGTTCTTTCTGGCTTCTTTTCATCAGCCTGTTCTAAGCTGATCACAGGTGTATACCCAATGCTGTCAAGCAGCTCCACCAGGATTCTCAGTGAAAAGTTATTTACCTTATAGTTAACTGTGAGTTTCCGTTGACTGAAGTTTGTTGTCGAATTAATAATTGCTGGTGCCAGCCTATTTAGGTGTTCCAGTAGCCAGATGCAACTACTACAATGGATGTTCGGTATTAATAGTGTAACTCTCTCCTGTTCCTCGTCAGCATATTCAAGGAGTTGTCTACTTACTTCTTGGTTATCCAGAAAATCAAAGAGTGCATTTTTTTCCTTCTTCTGAGTGATCCCCGGGTTAGATTCCAGACTATAGTAGTCGCAGAGGTCATTCTCGCTCAATACCTCATACACCGTCTTACAACCTTGACAACAGAACGACTTCTCTTCCAAACGAATCGAATCCTCCAAGCATTCATCTCCGCAGTGGAAGCAAATAGTTTCAGTGGATATTTCCTGAGTAATCATGCCCTATCCTTTAAAAAGAAATGTTGGGGCTTCCATCAGCCTCTTTCCACTAATCTGATATCCTTTCACTCCCAACATGAGAAAGGGTTTGTGGCTATTGTACACTATAGCCTTATCAAGGTTCTCCATCGGGTCTCCCTGAATAAGCTGCACGCCCAAGTCCTTAAAAAAAAGTTTTAAATAATCAACAAACATCTTTTCTGTCTCAACATCATATTTTTTCAAGGGCTGTCTGATTAACACCGAAACGGGAATATCTCTCAGGTTAGGATTGAAAATATTGAGGAAATTCTTAACCATTTTCACGGAGTCAATAGATCCATCATGAAAAATCACCAGGTTTTCTACCTCCCAATCTCTTGGCAATAAAAGTACAGGACACTGAATAGCCCTTAACATCTCATCTAAGAGCTTGGCATCACATTCCTTAAAAGCTTCCAACTCCAATATGAATAGATCAAAGACCACACTAAAACTAGACAAACGACTATGATCCATCTGCTCACCCACCCATTCGAATTCAACATTCTGCCTGGCAGCTTTCTTCTCCAAAACAACCTCGGCTTCATAATCTTTGACAAGACCATCTAATGCCAGGTTCGCTCCACGATCTCGAGCGTTAGCGATAACAAGATCCTTAGTATGGAAGTTTTGAGGAGAAAATGCAGAAACATACTTCTTATGCGTCTTATTCAGTAGATTCAACATATCTGAGATCAGATTGTCAAAACTGTCATCTGCGCTTGTGGCTAAGAGTATTTTGTGTTTCAAGACCTTTTGATTCTAATTACTAATCAAAAGTACTTGAGTCAGTCGCGGGCCCTATTGATAGGGGTCAGAGAAAAACATGATATAAATCATGTTTATCCATAGAAGTCAGCCTCATGGACCAATTTTTGAGAGTCTAGTACTCTAATTTTCTTACCTTCAAGGCCGATCAAGCCATCTGATTTAAACTCCGATAGCAGCCTAATTACAGTTTCCGTAGCAGTTCCTACAATATTGGCTAAATCTTCTCTGGAAAGAGCAATATCTATTAGATCGCTACCTTCTCCTTCCATTCCGTAGGTTTCTTTGAGCATTAAAATTGTGGTAGCCAAACGCTCTCTTACTGACTTCTGAGCCAGCTGGGCAAGCTTGTCTTCCATTACACCCAACTCATGACATACTGCCTTCATTAACTTGTTGAAGAAGGCAGGATTCTTATTCAAAATTGTGAGGAAGTCACTCTTGGGAATAAAACAGATAGCGGCTTGTTCGATCACTGCTGCCGAGGCTCCATAGAACTCTTCACTTAACAATGACCTATAGCCTAAAAAGTCTCCAGGTTGAGCAATAAAGAGTATCTGCTCTTTTCCATTTGAACCCATTTTGTAAACCTTAACCTTACCATAATTGAGGCAAAAAATGCCCATTGGCCTGGTCCCTTCATAGAAGAGGTTTTGTCCTTTTTTGTAAGTTACACAGGACTTATGAGCAGAAAGAATGCTTAAATCCTCCTCTGGCAAATCAGCAAAATGTGAATCGGTTCTAGACTTGCAGAACTGACACTGAACATTCAGTTGGCTTGATTTATTAAGGCTCATAGAATGGATTTTCTACTAAATTAGCCCACACTTGTTCAACCTCAAAATTTTTGGCTATAAGTATTATAAGAGACTTCCCAGACCGAAAAGAACAACGAAAAGTAAAGTCGATAAAGCCATCTGTTTCAAAAATGGATCAAGCTCAGAGGCCATCTGTTTTGCATAGACTGCTCTTCCATTGACTATTAGCAATGGCAAGCTAAGTACAAACAAAAACTGGGTCGGAGAAACATAGTTTAGTGCCACATAGACCAGAGCAGCGGCAAAACCTGAGCAGAGAAGTAACCAATGATATCTAACGGCCGCAGGCCTACCCAATCTAACCGGAATAGAGCGTTTGCCAGCCTTTTGATCCGATTCAATATCTCTAATGTTGTTTACATTCAGTACCCCCACGGAAAAGAACCCCACGGAAATAGCCGGCAACAGATAGTTCCAGTTTAAGCTTTGCTCATATAAAAAAGCACTGCCCATCACAGCCACAAAACCAAAGAATATCAAGACACTGATGTCTCCAAGGCCTGCATACCCATAGGGTTTATAACCTGCCGTATAGGTTATCGCTGCAATGATTGCCAATGCACCGATACCGAGGAATAAATTGAAATTGAAGCTCAACCAGCCGAATGCCACATATATTAGGGCAATACCACTTGTTAAAGAAAGCAACACAAAAATCAGGATAGCACGTTTCATCTGCGTTTTTGTGATGGCTCCTGATTGCACGGTTCTGGAAGGACCTTGTCTTTCAGCACTATCAGCACCATGAATGGAGTCACCGTAATCATTGGCCAGATTTGAGAGTATTTGCAAAAAGATGGTCGTCAAGGCACATAAACCAAAGACAAGCCCATCGAAGCTACCGGATGCAGCCGCAAGAAACGCCCCCATACCAATCGAAGCGAGCGCCAGAGGCAAGGTCCTTAACCTAAAAGCAACTATCCAGTTTTTCATTTACATCCTATCAGGAACATCAACACCCAGTAAACCCATACTTACCTTAATAGTTTGTGCCGTTAGAGCGGAAAGAGCCACTCTAAATTGCTGTAAGTTCTTGTCTGATTCATTAAAAATGGAGAGTTCGGCATAGAATCGGTTATAATCTTTTGCCAGGTCGTATACATACTGGGCCACGACCGCAGGCGAATATGTCTCAGCGGCAGCCTTTAACTTCTCCGGATAAAGGCCAAGGGCGTATATCAAATCTTTTTCCATCTGATGAATTTCATTCACCTGATCTAACTTATCCACGTCAAAATTCACCCCAAGCTGATTTGCCTTTCTCAAGATAGAGCTAATTCTTGCGTGAGTATATTGGATAAAAGGACCTGTATTCCCTTGAAACTCAATTGACTCTTCAGGATTGAATAGCATTCGCTTCCGTGGATCAACTTTCAGCAAGAAGTACTTGATGGCGCCAAGCCCAAGCATTTCATAAAGTCTGGTCGCCTGATCCTCTGAAAAACCATCGATTTTACCCAATTCTTCAGTTCTCGACTTGGCGGTGTTCGCCATCTCCTGCATTAAGTCATCCGCATCAACCACAGTCCCTTCTCTCGACTTCATTTTTCCGGAAGGCAGATCCACCATGCCATAAGATAAATGGTAGCATGAAGCTGCCCAATCGTAACCTAGCTTCTTGAGAATTAAGAAAAGTACCTTGAAATGGTACTCCTGTTCATTACCCACAGTATAAATCAGCTGGCTTAGGCCTGGATAATCATCAAAACGCATAAGCGCTGTACCAATATCCTGCGTCATATAAACAGAGGTGCCGTCACTTCTTAAAAGTAGCTTCTCATCGAGGCCCTCATCGGTCAAGTCAACCCAAACGGACCCATCTTCTTTTTTAAAGAATACTCCTCTTTCAAGGCCTTCCATCACACGGTCTCGGCCGATCAAATAGGTATCACTTTCATAATAAAGTTGGTCAAAATCAACACCCATCTTATCGTATGTAGCATTAAAGCCGTCATAGACCCAGCCATTCATTTTTTCCCAAAGTGCGTAGACTTCAGGGTCTTTTGCCTCCCATTTCTTGAGCATCTCCTGAGCTTCCAAAAGAATTGGCGCTTCTTTTTCAGCTTGTTCCTGCTGAAAACCCTTTGCTACCAAATCGGCTACTTCGGCCTTGAAAGCTTTATCGAAAGCCACATAGTATTTACCGACCAGATGATCCCCTTTTAGGCCCGAAGTCTCTGGTGTTTCTCCTTCACCAAACCGTAACCATGCTAACATGGACTTACAAATGTGAATACCGCGGTCATTGATAATCTGTACTTTGTGCACGTCATTTCCTGCGGCCTTTAGGATTCTTGATACCGAATTACCCAGGAAATTATTGCGTAAATGCCCTAAATGAAGGGGCTTATTGGTATTAGGAGATGAGTACTCCACTACAACCGTTCTGCCGGTAGGTTCCACTTCAAAGAGTGACGAGGCGCCCATATCATCACCATTGAACATTTGAATGAAACTCTGAACCTGAGATGCTTCCGACACAGAGATATTCAAAAAACCCTTGACCGTATTAAAAGCAGAGACCACTTCGCAATTGGTTTCCAGGTAAGTACCAATCTCATTACCTGTCTCTTCGGGATTCTTTTTTGAAAACCTGGCGAAAGGGAAGGTCACAAAGGTATAGGTGCCTTCAAATTCCTTTCGAGTCGGTTGCAGTGCAATTGCCTCGGCAGCAATGTCATGGTCATATAGTGCTTTCAAGGCATCAGCGACACCTTGCTTAATCTGTTCTTCCATCAATTAGAAATTCTTAATCAGAGAGTCGGTTGTGGCTTCGAGGATATCGAAAGCGCTCTCCGCCATCCGGTTTTCAGTGTCCAAAGTTGGGTTCACCTCCACAATTTCCCAACAACAAACTCTTTTATCTTTGATCAACTCTCTATTTAGATCAAAAGCCTGCTCTTTTGACAACCCATTAGGCACTGGAGTGCCTGTTCCTGTAGAGATAGAAGTATCCAGACTATCGACATCGAAGGATATGTAGATCTGATCGCATTCTGAGAGTATTTCCAAGGCCTCATTTGCCACGACTTCAACTCCTTTTTGATTCACCTCTTCCGTTTTGAAATTCCGAATGCCATGCTCCTTCAAAATATGCTCTTCAGGCGCTTCTGTATCTCTAACACCTATAAAAACCACATCACTTGGGGCAATTTTGGGTCCCCTCCCTCCTATCTTTTTAATTCTTTCCCATAAGGCTTCCGTTTCCTCCTCTACATCATTTACCTCGCAGGCCTCATTGTCCATGGCCGTCACCATAGCCAAAGGCATACCATGCATATTACCTGAAGGCGTAGTATAGGGAGAATGAAAATCAGCATGGGCGTCAATCCATATAACACCTAGCCGCTTTTCCGGGTCTGCCTGCTTAATACCGCAGATGGTACCAGCAGCCGTGGAATGATCCCCTGCTAAGACAATGGGAAAGAGTTGCTCCTTTCTTAACTCGGTAATGGTATCACAAACCCTGTTGAGCATGGTAAACACACCTTCACCATATTTGGCAAAATCAAATTGTGGGTCACCAAAGAGCAATTGATTTTCGTCCTTAACACTTACCGGCTCGAAGCGCATAAAAAAGTTAGAATGCCTTTTGATACTTGCGATTTTAAGCGCATCTATTCCCATGCTGGCTCCTCGTGTACCGGCTGCCAACTCTGACCGAACTTCTACCAATCTAATTTTCCTCATTTCTCAAATGTTTACTTAATCACAAGGTACATTTTTGACTTGGTAAAAGTGAAAAAATCCAATGACTTCATTCATGAACTGAAGAAGAAAATAATGAGCACGGTAGTTCCCTCAATTTTTTCCAACTGATGGGCATTCAGAATTGACGAATTGTTGTAATATTTGCGCTCCTTGTCATAATTCCTAAGCCAAGTGAAAAGCTACTTTGATCTAATAGACCAAACTTTCGGGTTCCCAACCGAAGAATTCAAGGTAAATGGAAAGTACCTGGAATTCCACGGTATCTCTCTCCATGATATAATTAAGGAACATGGTACCCCGCTGAAAATTACCTATATCCCAAAAATCGCTGAGAATATCCAAAGGGCGAAAAAGTGGTTCAATGATGCCATTGCAAAGCATAATTACAAAGGTGATTATACATATTGCTACTGCACAAAATCTTCTCATTTCGAATTTGTACTGGATGAGGTAATCGATAATGATTGTCATATCGAGACTTCCTCAGCATTTGACCTTCAAATTGTCAAAAGTCTTTATCGAAAAGGGAAAATCGATAAGGGTGCACTGATCGTTTGCAATGGGTTTAAGCGCCCATTATATGTGCAGTATATCCAGGAACTCATCAATGATGGGTTCAATAACTGCATTCCGGTGCTTGACAACCTCAATGAGCTGGATGAATACAAGTCAAAAATCGACAAGGATTTTCAGATTGGTATTCGTGTAGCAGCAGATGAGGAACCAAATTTTGAATTCTACACCTCCAGACTTGGGATTCGCTATAGTGATATCAATACCCTTTATACAGACCAAATAAAGGGGAGTAATGCCAAGCTCAAAATGCTGCACTTTTTTATCAATACAGGCATTAAAGACACAGCTTATTACTGGAGCGAGCTTAGTCGGTTCATGTATAAATACTGTGAGCTCAAGAAGGTTTGTCCAGAACTCGACACAATTGATATTGGGGGTGGTTTCCCTATCAAAACTTCAATGACCTTTGAGTATGACTACGCTTACATGGTCGATCAGATAGTGCAAAACATCAAATGGATTTGTAATAAGAGCAACGTCCCAATGCCCAATATCATTACAGAATTCGGGTCTTTTACTGTGGGCGAAAGCGGTGCTATAATCTATTCTGTCCTGGACCAGAAATTGCAAAACGACAAAGAGCTCTGGTACATGGTAGATGGTTCTTTTATCACCAGCTTACCAGATGCATGGGGTATGAATCAGAAATTCATCCTTTTGGCCATCAATAAATGGGATCATCCATTTCAGAAAATCAATATGGGCGGACTGACATGTGACAGCATGGACTACTATAATTCGGAATCCCATTCTTCAGAACTCTTTATGCCACTGATTGAAGAGGATGAGAGACTATATGTTGGATTCTTTCATACGGGTGCCTATCAAGATTCTCTCGGTGGATATGGTGGCATTCAGCATTGTTTGATTCCTGCACCTAAGCACGTGCTCATAGACAAAAGTGAAAATGGGCAGCTATTTACAAGGGTTTTTGCAGAGGAACAAAAACATGATGGCATGTTGAAAATACTAGGATACTAAACTACATTATGAAAAGCACCCTCATATCCATTTTCTTGGTATTGATCATTCTGGCTACCTCCTGTCAAACATACAGAATCCCTACCTCAAGTTTCGTTAATCAACTCTCGGCAGTGGATTCCACCTCCTTAAAGCCTGTCACAGTAATTGGACCTGTTGGTGAAAAGACACAATACCTTTCAAATCAACTGCAAATCCTAAGGTGTATTGATAAAAAAGGAAATCCTGTAGAGCTAGTTGTTAAACCATCAATAGAAATCAGAGTTCATGATCTGGAAGGAAAGAAAACCATTTTTTACTTTGATAGAACCATGTTAGTGGATTCTGTATTAATTGGAGCAAGATCGAGGTTCATTCCAGGTGGTTACCTAAAGGAGATTGAAATCAAAAATATCCGATTGATCGAAGTACAAGACGGAAAGAAAAACTTTCGCTACACCAATTAAAGCAAATCCTTAACTCGCTCAGGAGGTCTACCGATCACTGCTTTATCCCCCTTAATCACAATAGGTCTTTCGATCAGCTTAGGGTTGCTAATCATCACTTCAATCCACTCGCTATCGGTGAGATTTTTTCCTTTAAACTGCTCTTTAAAAATTGCCTCACCCTTTCTTAGGAGGTCTGTTGGCCTAATTTTTAACATCTTGATGATACCCTCAAGTTCGGAGTAAGTAGGCACATCTTTTAAATACTCAATGACTTGAACATCTGTATTCGTTTCTTGAATAAGTTGAAGGGCCTCCCGACTTTTTCTGCACCGCGGATTATGAAGAATTTGTAACATATTTTAGCTAGTTAACCGAGTCCTCGGTCAGAAACAACAAAACTTCCCTTGCCATTACAATTTGGACATGGAACCCCTCCAACGATTTCGCCAGCACCAGAGCAATAATAGCAAGTCACAGATTTAGTGTGGACTGCTGTCTCCCTGACAACAGGCGGTGGTAGAACTTCTTCTCGAGCAAACCTTCTCTTTTCAAAGGATAGATTGATGGCACTTACATTAAGCAATTCAGGGTACTTATCGATCATTGCCTCAATATTCACAAATTCCTCTTCCTCACCGTTTTCCTCAACCACCCATTTTCTCCCGAATTTCGCGTAGTACGCTTTCTTTCCATTGTAGGAATGTACCTTTCTCGATTTCATTCTAAGACCCGTGTTTTGATTTTGCGTCCCACCGCATCACAAAGATAAAAAAGTTTAAATACCTCAAAAATTTCAAATTTATTCCAATTTTAGCATCCAAAGAGAAAATCAATGAAACAGGTCCAAATAAGCGATAGACTTAGTATTTCTAACATCGTCCATGGCATGTGGCGGTTAACCGATTGGGGATTTACGCAAGATCAACTTATTTCTTTTGTAGAACAATGCATCGAAATGGGCATTGACACCTTCGACCATGCAGACATCTATGGAGATTACATGGTCGAAGAGGTCTTCGGCAAGGCACTTGGTACTGTTCCAGACCTCAATAAAAGGATAAAGGTGATCACCAAGTGTGGTATTAAACTCTTATCTGAAAACAGACCAGATCACTATATCAAGCATTATGACACGAGCTATGACCATATTATTTGGTCTGTTAATAATTCACTCGATAAGCTGCAACGAGAGCAAATCGACATTCTATTGATCCATAGACCTGATCCATTCAGTGACCCTTCTGAAATTGCCAGAGCTTTTTCTGATCTTAGAGAATCTGGCAAAGTGCAGGAGTTTGGTGTCTCTAACTACTTACCAGGACAGTTTGACAATCTTCAAGCCCATATGGACTTCCCATTAGTCACCAATCAAGTAGAGATTTCTGTAGCCGCCTTACAGGAATTTGACAACGGAACCATCGACCTATGTCAGGAAGTGGGAATTCCTCCTATGGCCTGGTCTCCTCTTTCGGGCGGTAGCATTTTTAATGGGGAAACTCATCGCTTTTTAACGATCAGAAACGTACTTCATAAAATAAGCGATGAATATGGTGTAACCATTGACCAAATCATGTACGCTTGGCTACTCAAACACCCGGTGAATATAATCCCTTTGGTAGGTTCTGGGAAGATTGAAAGGGTAAAAGCAGCGGTAGATTCACTCAATATCGACCTTACAAGACAACAGTGGTTTGAACTATGGGTAGCTTCGAAAGGTGAAAACGTACCTTAAAAACCTTAAACAATGAACAACCTGAGTTATCCAATTGGAGAGTTCGAGCAGCCAGATCAAATTGATGATCAACAAATTGCCAAGTGGATCGATGAGATTGAAGCCTTACCTGCCTTAATGGAGTCGGCTGTCAAGGGACTTAGCGACTCTCAATTAGACACACCCTATAGACCCAATGGGTGGACGGTACGCCAGGTAATTCATCATGTACCAGATAGTCATATAGGAAGTTATTGCAGGTTTCACTGGGCCTTGACCGAAGATAATCCTACGATTAAGGCTTATGACGAAAAGGCATTTGCAACACTGGGTTATCATGAATATCTACCTATCGACACATCGTTGGCTTTACTCAAGGCCTTGCATGCTCGGTGGGTTGTGTTATTGAGAAACATGTCTACTGAAGATTTAGAAAAGACATTCGTACATCCTGAGAGCAAGGAAACAAATATTTTAAAAGTAGTGATAGGCATGTATGCCTGGCATGGTAAACACCATCTTGAACACATTCTAGCCTTAAAAAGACGGATGAATTGGTAATTCATACTAAAGTATTACTGCTGAGTACCAACTGATCCCTTCCTTTAAAAGAAAAAACATGAACGACAAAGACGAAAACATCTACGGCAAGATTGGTTGGATAGACTTGACCATTCCTAATGCCGAAAACGTGAAAGATTTCTATGCCGAGGTGGTTGGTTGGAAGCCAGAGCCAGTTTCTATGGGCGACTATAACGATTACAATATGACAGCCAATGGAGAACCAAAGGCAGGTGTATGTCATAAAACAGGTCCTAATCAAGACATTCCATCACAATGGATGATCTACATTAATGTACCTGATCTCGATAAGAGCGTTGCTGCCGTAGAACAAGGGGGCGGAAAGCTGCTTACAGAAATCAAATCGATGGGTGCTTATGGCAGAACTTGCTATATAGAAGATCCTGCAGGAGCAGTTTGTGCGCTTTTCGAACCTGCACAATGAAACCGGCTTTTCAGCTTTGCTGAAATCGATTAACTTAGGGCCAAGTGTTTTTCTTTCATGAAACAGCTGGCCCTTTTTCTACTACTTAATGTCCTCACGGTTGTTCCGAATCATCAACCGAATGCCGTGCTTCAAGACAGCCCTTATTTGTGTGCTGCCAATACGGTGGCGATGAATGCCAGACTTTGTATAGACATTACAGAGGTGCCTAGCTATATGTACAAAGACTACCTCGCAAATGCTGCTGAAAGTGAGAGCATAAACAGTTCATCTTTCAAAACAAAAAAGCCTGATTTTAGAAAGTGGAGAGACATTTTTGATACCATGGAAGAAGGTGAGATTGAAAGCAAATTTTTTAAAAGTGATGAGTTTGCGCTCATGCCCATCATTGGAATCTCCAGAAAACAGGCAGAAGATTTTTGCGCTTGGCGCACCAAGATGTTTCAAGCCGAACTGGATAAGATGTCTAAAAGAGAAAGAGCTCAATTCCCTAAAAAATTTAGGTTCAGGTTACCGACTGCCAACGAATGGTCAAGAATAAGATTCCTTGTACAAGAGAAACGCATGATGAAACAATTGGATAAAATTGCTGATGGTAATCTGAAGGCATTTAAATTTTCCAAAGCAAAACTCATGCGGGGAAATGAAAAAATCTCTCATATCTACAATGCCAAAGACTCAAAAGTAGGCTTCTTTAACCTTTTCGACAATGTGGCTGAGATGACGAGTGTAGAAGGCATAGCAGTTGGAGGCAGTTGGATTTCTCCCAACACAGAGGGCAACTACCAACAAACATTCGAGTACTCAGGACCAGAAGCCTGGTTGGGATTTAGGTGTGTATTTGAAATCATAGATTAGACAATACCCACGACTAAAAAGCCCAAATAGGTCCCCAGACCTGTACCCAGTGCACCGGCTAGGATTGCAGGCAAGACAAGATCTGTTCTCTTGAAAGTTTTTGCCAAAGCCAAAGCGGTGCTTGAACCACCAATATTGGCCTGAGATGCTATCGCGACAATGGACCAGTCAAGTTTGAAAACAAGACCACAGAGTACAATAATGAGGCCATGTACAAGAACAATAGCTCCAGTAAACACCAGGATATCTATGGCATTGGCGCCAACTTCGGCTAAGGCCGTTATCTCACAGAAAGCGCCCACTACTACCAAGAACAGATAGACTGAGAACATACCCAACAACTTCGCTCCTGTGATTCGTTTTATAAAATCCATCTGGGCCAAAACCAAGGCAATAGTAGTTAGTATCAAAATGGATGGAATACCAATTCCCTGCCTTACCGACCATCCTGCAAGCCAGTCGGAAACAAACATAGTCACTAACACCATGGCTACTAACAGCCCTAAATTCAAGGGGGATAGTTCCTCCTTGTCGGTATGTTCAACAGTTCTTGTAGTTTGCTTTGAGATAGTCTCAGGGTTCTTCCTAAACTTGCTCATAAATGCAGGAAGACTAAGGGTAACCAACATCCAGATGGTAGTCATAATGTTGTCTGCCACCACAATTCCCGTAAAGATTGCTCCTTCCTTCGCCATGCCATACTCAAGGGCTATTGCATTAAAATTTGCACTACCACCGGTATATGTACCTGTCATCATACCGGCAATGGCTGCATAATTTTCTCCGAAAACACCCCGATAATCTATCAATTGTAGTGCAATAGTCACTCCAACCATTGTTCCTAATGCTCCTACGCCAAAAGCAACCAACATAGGCATTCCTGCTTGCCTAAGCTCCTTCAAACTGACTCCAAGTAAGAGGAAGAAAATACTTGCCGGTGCCACATACTGAAATATTGAATCATACACCGGGCTCGCATTGGATGCTGAGGGGATCAGACCAAAATTAGCCGCGACCGCCCCTAAAAGAATAACTAAAAGAGAACTACTGAGGTGTTTGAGTTTTGTGTATTTACAGAGCCATTCACTCAGAAAAATTAAGGAGCAGAGAAAGGCCAGAATGTAGATAGGCTGCTGGATCATCGCGAATTAAGTTAAAGGATTTTTAACAAAGGCTTGACCTAGGGTAACTCTCCTCTTCAAATTAAAGTACCATATTGGTCAAAACTTCTAACTGTGAAAACTACTAAAGTCTCTAATTACCTCCTCCTACTGTTGACAGCGTTTATCTGCATTGCGTGTTCCACTGGAAAAGCTAACCATAATCAGGAGGGCATCAATTACTTGACCGACATTGTCCCAAGACATCCGGATGGAGATATCAACGTTGTGATAGAGGTACCAGCCGGTACACTGGAAAAGTGGGAGGTCAGCAAGCCTGAGGGAGTAATAAGACTGGAACAAATAGAAGGAAAGCCCAGGAAAGTAAAGTACTTGGCTTATCCTGGTAATTATGGAATGATACCTCAAACACTCCTACCCAAATCAGCTGGTGGTGACGGTGATCCATTGGATGTCATTGTTTTAGGACCATCCGTTAAAAGAGGGAGCATCATAAAGGCAAAGATCATAGGGATGCTTCACTTACTGGATCGTGGTGAGCAAGATGACAAGCTGATTGCTGTTCAAATTGATTCTCCGCTCTATCAGGTTGAATCAATTGAGCAACTGATAGAAAACTATCAGGGTATTGCCACTATTATTGAAACTTGGTTCACCAATTATAAGGGGCCTGGACAGCTTGAATCGAAGGGATTTTCAGAGGCAGATACTGCTAATGAGACACTAAAGAAAGCCATTGCGGCCTTTAACATCTCAAAGGAAACAAACTAGTTGAGTCGTTTAAGAACCTCCTCCCGATAAGACTGCCCTATCGGCACCATATGTTCACCAATTTTAATCTGGTTGCCTTCAATGTATTCAAACTTGGTCTTATTGATAATGTAGGATTTGTGCGTTCTCACAAATTGGTCGTCTGGTAAATCGGCTAGCATTCCTTTCATTGTAGTGGTGACAATTAGGGTCCTATCGATCAGGTGCACCTTAACATAGTCTCCAAGTGCTTCACAATAGCGTATATTTTCGAATGGCGTCCGGTACATCTTCTTGTCCGCTTTTAGCAAAATATGGTCTTGGGTAGCATTTGATTTCTTAGCAGTACCTAGTTTCTCTTTTACCTTTTGTATGGCCTGGACGAATCTTTCAAAAGCGATCGGCTTCATTAAGTAATCAATCGCATTCAGCTCAAAGCCTTCAACAGCAAACTCAGGATATGCCGTAGTAAATATCACTGCCGGCTTTTGATTCAGAGACTTATAAAAATTTATCCCCGAAAGCTTCGGCATATTGATATCCAGAAAGAGCAGATCGACTGTCTCTTGAGATAATTTTTCCATTGCCTCAAAGGCATCTTTGCACTCACCCATCAAAGTCAAATCAGGATGATCATTGACGAATGTTTTTAACACATTTCTAGACAACGGCTCGTCATCTATTACCAAGCATTTAATCATTGAATTTTCAGTTTCACTTCAAAATCCGTGTCGGTTTCTATTACCTCGAAGTGGTGTCTCCCGGGATAAATTAAGGCCAATCGTCTTTTCACGTTCTCAAGACCAATCCCACCATATTTTCCTCCTTCCATATCGTCCACCTGACCTTTGTTATTCTTTATGATCAATTGAATCCCCTCTTCAAGGTTCAAATCGATCTTTATAAACCCATCGTCTGAAACACCCTTTACACCATGTTTGAAGCTGTTCTCTACCAGTGGAAAGAAGAGCAATGGTGCAATTTCTTTTTCCCTGGGATCACCCCAAACATTAAATGTTACAGTTGTACTCCGATCGGATCTCAACTTTTGCAATTCAATATAATTTTCGAGCATCTCGAGTTCTTTGCTTAGCTCCACCTTATCATCACCAACCTCATAGAGCATATAGCGGAGTAAATTCGACAGTTCGAGCACCGTTTCAGCGGTTTGCTCACTTTTGCTCAAGGCCAGCGAGTAAATGCTATTCAGGCTATTGAAAAGAAAGTGCGGATTGACCTGAGACTTCAATGAGTTAAGCTCAATAGAGAGCTTCTCTTTCTCCACCCTCTGTAGCTGATACCAAGACTTGGAGAGCTTCAGTAATGTGGTCAATACCAAATAAATTAAAAAGATGGTCAACAGTACCTTATAGTCTGTAAATGACACCATATAATACTCAGTGGGTAGCAAAGGCAACAGCAGCTCAAATGTTAGTTCATGCAAACCATAGGTAGTCGCCAAAAGGATCGCTACGAACAGTGCATAAAATAGATACTTTCCCTTTTGCAGTAACCTTGGGATTAAAACCTGAAGGTTTATGTAAACAAGAAATAACAGAGAGATATGGAATAGCAATGCATAGAAGTAGTCTATGAACTGCAATGAATTAGAAATGGCAAAGTAATCACCAATAGCATAAATGGACAACACCCAGAAGACCGGGTGCTGCAACCATTTTGAGTTTATGACCTTATATAAGATTTTCATTCTATCACTCTGCTGTAAGTGTCTACTGATTCATATACTGACTCGTCATCGGCATACTTTTCAAGGAACTTCTGTATTTCTTTGGGTTGAGCAGTAATTAGTACCTGACCATCCACTTTCTCATGTCTTAGACGAATAAGATTACTTTCGAAGAGCTTGTTCAACTTCTCTAAGTCAAAGAGGGTAAGGTTTAATTTTCCATCCGTGATATCCATCTTCATGAAGGTGTGTACAGGAAAAAGATTCTGACCGAAGGCAGTGTCGGAAAATTCAGGAAGGGGATAAAGATCCAAGAAATAATCCTTTCCAATGCTTACTACATGTGCTAAGTAAACCAGTCGTTTACCATCGTCCATAACAACCATTTTATAGCTCTCCTCTTGAGTTGTGTAAACTGTACCTTCCCACTTCTCGACCCATCTCTCTTCTACCTTCTTTAAATCTTCACTCAGTTTTTTCAAACCTTCATTAAGGCCATTCACCATAGGCTCAAAATTCTTTTCAGCACTATCTAAAATCGGTTTCATCCCCTTCTCCATATCTTCCACCATAGGTTCCAGAGCACCTTCCATTTTCTCTAAAAGTGGTTTCATGGATTCTTCAAACTTGGATAGCTTACGTCCGTCCCCAATAGTCGTATCATAATGAGCCCGAATAGCATCACGATCTGTTATCTTTTGACCATCGATGGTTACTGAAATCGGGCTTCCAGATTTAATGGACCAACCATTGCCACTCATTGAATCCACATATTCTGAGGGCTCTTGGTTCACGGTAATGCTCTCATCTTCCACCTGACTGAGGGATTCAAAAGAGATGTAGTCATCTGTGTCATATTCACTTTGCCATTTACCCACTAACTCTTGAAGAAAGACCAGTGTATCATCTGTGTAAATTGGAAATAATGAATAGACACATGAGCTCATGCAAATCATCAATAAGCTAAATGCTACGAGTACTTTAAATTTCTTTTTCATGACTTTAAATTTTATGTTTTGAGTTTTTGATGACTCAAATGTGCAGGCTAAGTCTGGCCTACTAAAATTTTCTCGGTGAACGCGATGAAATTCCGGATGAACAAGATATTTAATTCTTTTTGGATGCCAAGTAGCAAAGACTTTGCTCCTTTGATAACCCCAAGGAGTATTATGGAGTATAATGCCTTATTTGCTACTATGAAGATGAGAACATTCTTTGCGTCAGCCCTTTTCCTATTGTCCTTGTGCTCAATAAAGGGACAGGAAAGTGATGTCACTATTGGGAAATTGGTGAAAATTCAATCCAAGGTCTTTGATACTGAAAGATCAATTAAGGTCTTCCTCCCTAAGGATTATGAAAAGTCTGGCAAAAACTATTCAGTACTCTACCTGCTCGATGGTCAAAACTGGTTTACATATGCGGTGAGCATTAATCAGTTGATGACAGGGTATGACTACTTTCCGGACTTTATCATTGTAGGAATTGAAACAGGCGATTCACCTCGCTACGGTTTTTTTGCCAATGGGGAGAAGCTACTTAGCTACCTCGAAGAAGATGTGATCCAATACATCGACACGAAATACAGAACGAATGAAGATCGAATGCTTTTCGGTTGGCAATTCGCGGGAGCATTCACAGTAGAAGTCATGATCAGAAAACCAGAGCTGTTCAGTGCTTATTTTCCCGCTAGTCCTATCCCTCTAAATGATCAACGCTTAGAAAATTTCTCGAGCCTATTAGAAAATAACTCCAACTTAAACCAAACACTACTCTTTACCACTTCTCTCAATGAGAACGGTGTTGAACCAAACGTAAAACGTTTTGCCGACATTCTTAAAAAGAAAGCCCCTAACACGCTGGATTGGGAATATAAAGTCATGAAAAGCGAAGAGTTACCTGCTCTGGGACATAGAACAACCCCCATGGGTACTATTTACCATGGTTTAAGAAAGCATTATGCAGATTATCCATTACTGGAGTTTAATTCATTAGAAGACTTTCAACAATCAGGAGGACATGGCTATGTTCAGTCCTACTATGAACAAAGGGCTGAAAAGTATAAACTACCTGCAGGTATACCTCAAGAGGGTAAGTTCTTTCTGGCACGTTTAGGTTTAGATACTGATCATTTCCCCACTTTCGACAAATTCATGAGTGAGTTTATTCAGACAGATTTTCTGAGTCAGGTAAACCTAGGCTGGAATACGAGATATGCGGAGTTTTATCTAAAACATAACAAACCAGGTGGTGCCAAAGTGATTTATGAAAAGCTGATTCAGCGATTCCCTGAGAATGCGCGCCCAGTCAACGGAATGGGCGATGCCTTTAGGGCTGAAGGTAACCTGGGAGAGGCAAGGAAATATTACATAAAAGCCATAGAATTGGCTGAAAAGACCCAAGATTCAAGGCTTGAAGCCTTTAAAAAAGACCTAAGGGATATAGGTCAATAATATGTCTTACAAAGAACTAGTCATTGAAGCCGAAGGACTCCTTAAAAAAGCCATGATCCAGGCCGATTGTGCATTGCTCGAGACCCTGCTACACAATGAAATGAGTTTTGCTATACCCACTGGAGAGGTGATTACAAAAAGTCAGGAGCTACAAAATTATAGCGCTGGCACTATGAAGGTCTTTGATATACAAACCAGCAATCAACAAATTAGCGAAATGGGTGACACCGTTTCTGTATCAGTTTTAGCCTATTTAAATGGCAGCTACCAAGGAGAACCAATTCAAGGAAATTTTCGGTTTATCAGGTTTTGGAAAGTCACGGATCAAGGCCTAAAGATTATCGCTGGCAGTAGTACTCCAGTGCCTTACGATACCACTATCTGATCCCCACATTTAAGTACAAAGTGGGCGTAAAAGGAACTCCAACGGTGTTGATAACATCGCCACGAGGAACGCTGACCGACTGGTTTAATCTCGCGTTTTTGTTATTGAATAGATTCAGAATTGATATTCCCGCCTCGAGGTTTCTTTTCATTGACTGAAAACGGTATTGAAATGCTAGATCGGTTCTCCAATAGGGCTTAAAACCTCCTCTACTTCTGGTAAAACCTGAACCATAAACATTCGTCATTGATAATTCGAAGGGGCTTAAATTAAGAATAACAGCAGCCTTAAGCTCATGTAGCTGGTTTTGCGGAGCATCTCTGTAGGCACTTTTTCGATCCTCAACTCCGAATCTTTCCTCCACTTCGGATAGTGAATATGACACCCAAGCCACATGATTGCCAATATGCTTCCTGGCAAAAAGATCAATACCCTTGGCCTTGGAATCCCCCTCGCCAATAAAGGATACGCCCCTGCGGTCGATGAAATATCTGGTAAATCCCTTGGTCGTTTTATAAAAAGCCTCAAGGCTCATTTCAAAGTCTTCACCTCGGAAGCCAAGACCCAAAACATTGTGAACAGCACGCAATACTGGAATAGAAGTCCCATTGGACACTTGCCAGACGTCTGCTCTATTCCCTAGTTCATCCACCACAGAGTTTCTTGAGATAAACTGATTGTAAATTCCCCAACCAAAATGCGTATTCCATTTCTTTGAAAGATCAAGGCGTGCATTCACCCTGGGTTGCCAGTAGACATCACTACCTTCAGAAGGTAATTCCGCTTTTAAACCAACTTGCATTGAAAAGTTATCAGACCATTGCACTTGATCATAGCCATAAACTGAGACCCTACTGAGTTTCTCTGTGGAAGTATCCACTATATTATCTCCTTCACTTGCTCCAAAAGAAGCCTCATTGTCTATATACTCAAGGTTAAGTTGGAGTTGATGTACCTTCAAAGCGGCAAACGTATGTGAGATTCTACTTCGATTTTCTGTGATCAGATTAGTCCAGTTATCTGCTCTCAACTCTCTAACCGGAGAAAAGACATTTCTATCGACAAAGTAATTCGTGACAAGTTCAGGAGAATACCTGCTTCTGGATAAAACTACGGAAGAGAGCCCGCCATTAGACCAGCTCCGCACATACTTTAGAGAAGTACCAATTTGCTCGGAGTTGACTTTGACTCCTTGAAAAACAGGCTGTCGCCTAACGCCTGTTCTACGAGTGCCTTCATATGAATCCGTGCTAATCACAGCACTCACCTCTAGCCGATCGCTCTGACTGAGGTTTGAAGAAAACTTTAGGTGCAAGTCATTATAGTTATATCCAGGAACTATCAATGTAGTATCACCATCAAAACCAGACGCCAGGTCAAACTCTTCCGACAGTGTCTTTCTACCTGCAATTTGGAAAGCAGACGAACCATTGAATAAAGGGACATTTACATAAGCACTGACCAGCTGATTGGTCAGGCTCCCTCCTGCCTCTAGCCGGTTAGTATTGCCGAACTTTCCGTCAATCATAACGACACCTCCAACCCTGTCTCCATATGGTACATTATAGCCCCCTTTATACACTTCTACATGTTTGATCATATAGGGATTGACTCTACCCATATCGTCATTAATGCCCCAGCTGTTGAAAAGGCTGATACCATCATAGATTACATGATTCTGTCCCGCATAGGATCCCCATATCACGAAATCGGCTATTGATTCTCCCGCTGCTGTGATACCTGGGTATTGTCTCAGGTTATTGAAGACCAGGTTATTGCTGAGGCCAGGCACAAGGTTGTTTCCCACATCATTCAACTGAATATAGCCGCTCTTTTCTCCAATGTTCATTATTGGTGCACTCCCTCTATTTCCAGTAACCACCACTTCATCTAAAGCCGTTACGCTGGGTATCAGGCTGATCTGCAATGCCTCTCCGGGCCGAAGTAAAGTATCTTGTTCTTGATAGCCCAGACTTCTCAGCTTTACATTTTGCTCAGAAAGAAATGACCTAAATGAGAATCTTCCATTTTCATCGGTAATCAAGTTTCTGTCGGAAGTGCTGAGTACCGCAAATGGCAAGGGTTCTCCTGAACCCTCCTCCAAGGCCACACCTTGAAACAAATAAGTGGTCCTCTCTGGCGCTTCTTCAGGTATTTCAAGCACTCTAAAAGCATAGACTTCTCCAATACGGACGACCTCAAGACTACACTGAGATGCCAGTGCTTGTAAGGCCAGGTCCACTGTTGAGAAAGTCTGATTTATGCTAATAGAGCAGGCATTGGATAGTTTTGAGTTGATAGAAATCTGGATGCCATGTCGATCGTTTAAATCCAATAGGATTTCATTCAACAATTCGTCTTGATAGTCAAGACGAATAGATTGTGCGATTGACTTTGTCGTACAAAACAAAGTCAGAACCAACATGATCGTAAGTCGTGTCAAGTCATTTTCTTTTGATCAAATAGGTCTTTTCACCTAACTTGTCATATCCTAAGGCATACCCAAAAACTAAAGCATTGAGGGCCTCACTTATCGTCTCAGGCCGTGTCATAACACTCGTGTAAGTTTCATTGGCAATACTATCATCAGATAACCTAATAGTAACTCCATAATGTCTCTCTAAATCAGAGAACACTTTTGAAAAAGGAGTCGTATTGTAGTTAAACTCATTATTTCTCCAGGCCAGTATGGCTTCTTTCTCAGCATTAGCATCTTCTTTTTCAAGCCGTTCAATATTTAGCTTTACTGACTCACCGGGAAGCAACACTACCTGATCTGAAAATTCACTACTGACTCCTACTTTTCCACTTTCGCAGAAAACCTCATAATCTAAATCACGCGCATAAATGTTAAACTTTGTCCCTAAGACCTCTGTAGTTCCCAGACTAGAATAAACCGTAAATCGCTCACCTTTTTCAACTTCAAAAAAAGCTTCACCTTCCAACCTGACCTTTCGATCAAATTTCCACCAGTAAGGAGCATATTTTATGGAAGACGCTGCATTCAAATGTACTTGTGAACCATCAGGTAATTGATGGCTTGTGAATTCTCCTGCTCCAACCTCAACTGTTTTAGTATAGAATCTGGCAAAAAGTCCATAACTCAGAAGTAGTACCATAGAAGCCGCGATACTCATAGAAACCCAACTCATTCTAACCACTTTGCTTTCCCTGACAGGCTGTTCCTCCTTGGCTTCATCATCAATCAAATCACTTAAGCCTTCCCAAACGTCATCTTTTGACTTGGTATAAGAAAACTCAAGCTTCGAAAAGAGCTTTTGCTCTTCAGCTGAGGTCAAATCCTTATCTCGCTTATTATTTTCCATGATTCAATACTTGTCTTAATTCTTGCAAAGCCAATGTCATTCGCTTTTCAACGGCTTTGACAGATATATCTAGTCTTTCAGCGATTTCAGTATACTTAAGATCCTCCATTCTACTCATTAAAAAAACTGCTCTTCGTTTCTCTGGTAAGTCTGACAAAGCCTTTTCATACTGACCTTTTAGCTCTCTATAGTTAAAATCATTCTCCGTTTCATGACTGCCTTCTTTCCAGGAAAGTGACAATCGATATTTACGCTCTGTCTTTGTCTTTCTGTAGTGATTGATCCACAGGTCATTGGCCATTTTGTAGATCAAACCCTTCGTTCTGTCCCCTTGGTATTCAAAATCTTTCTCCCAAAGCTTTACAAATGCTTCCTGAACGATATCCGTTGCCAGCTCTGAATCGCAGCAGCGGTAGTTCACATAGTTTCGAATTTCTTCGAACCAGTTATCAAAACACTTTTTAAAATCTTGCTTGGTCAAAGGATGATAATTTAAAGTAGTACGGCCAAACGGCCGCACTACCCTAATCGACACTAAACTTAAACTACAACATCTACTTTAAGACAATTGCTAGTTATCGCAGGTTTCTTTAGCCCTCAGCATCTCTTCGTCACTATTGACAGTCACCGTTGTACCATCCTGGAAAGTGATGTCTACAGGGTAAACAAGATCAGGTCTTCCTTCCGCATCGGGATTGGCGCGGTACCATTGTCTGATCAATGTCCAATCTGCTCTTGATTCTAAAATGATATCAGATTCATCAGGCATAATAAAGGTGATAGGGAAATTAAAGGCGAAGCATCTTCCTTCGGCAGTGTCAACCTCGCAACTTGCTCGGGCTCTGATTAACTCTTCCTTGTTATTGATGGTGATCACGGTATCGCCATAAAGGATGTCTATTGGGTAATCAAAAGATGGTCGTTCATTGGCATCAGGGTTTTCTTTGTACCAGATTCTCACGAGCCTCCAATCAGACTTACTCTCTAAGGTTATACTGGTACCATCTGGAACGGTAACAGAAAACGGGAACACAAAATCGAAACAGTCTCTGGCTTGTCTTCGTTTTCTTCTTCGACTTAAAAAGTCTCGGATAGATCTTAATTCTCTACCGGTCAGGTCAAAGAATATCACCACTATTTCGCCCACCCTTGTTCCACTCGCTCTCATCAAGGTAACGGAGAATCCTAAATCGGGAGCCATAGCAACGCCCGACACTTCGCTTTCAGAAAAGTCAGATTCAATAATTGAAACTGAACTTGGAGGTAGTGTAGCCGGGTCTACCTCAACTTTATTACTCGCCACTTCAATGGCTGCAATCAGTGCATCATCATCTAAAGCAGGGTCTGCTCCTTCTTCGTTATCGCAGGAGTACACGCCAAGTGCGAATACGATTGCTATTAGGGGTGATATAAATCTTAACTTCTTCATGCTTTCTAGTTTTAAGATGAAATATTTACCCTTACACCGTCTCCGCTCGCCACTGCCCTACTTTTATGTCTAAAAAAATTAAGAAATTTCCAGAATCGCCTCTGAACATAACAAAAGGCCTCTTTTTAAAGAGACCCTTGTTTGAATAATAAAGTAACGTCATCCTGAACCTGCCGGCCGCAGGCGGGCTCGTTTCAGGATCTCTCTTTCTTTTAGACCCTGAAATAAATTCAGGGTGACGTGTATTGGTTCATTTGAACAAGCTATTCAAGTCTTTATGCACTACTCTTCCTTAAGTGACCGGACGGGATTAACGGAGGCAGCCTGATAAGATTTAGCAGCGACTGTAAGGACACCGATCAGAAACGCCACAATGCCTGCAATAATGAAGACCAGAGGATCCAGGGAGGTTCTGAACTCAAAATTATCGAGCCAGTTTTGTGTCACTTTATAACCGAAAGGTACCGAGATGATAAATGCGATTAAGATCAGTTTAGAGTAATCCCTTGAGAGCAACATTAGAATTTGAAGTACCGATGCCCCGTGTACTTTTCTTACCCCTATTTCCTTAGACCGTTGTTCAGCAGAGTATGAGGCCAAGCCTAGCAGTCCTAAGCTGGAAATAAAAATTGAGATCAAAGCGAAAATGTTCGCCAGTTTACTCACTGTCTTTTCGTTTCGGTAGCTTTCCTCATAGGCATCTTCAATGAACTGATACTCAAATGCAGCACCCGGATTCAAGTTTTTGGTGATCTTTTCCATTGCGGTGATGGTCTCTCCAATGTTTCCTTCAACCCTCACCAGTAAGAAATTAGAACTTTGAGGGTCAATACAAGTAATAATCAAAGGAGCGATAGGTTCATAAAGGTTTTGCATATGAAAGTCCTTTACCACGCCAACTATGTTACCATTGATGCCCCAGAAAGAAAGTTTCTTACCAATAGGATCATCAAATCCCATGATTCCTGCAGCCACTTCATTAATAACAAAGTTTGTAGAATCTTCCAGTTGTTCTGAAAAGGCACGGCCTTGTACAATCTCCATACCCATAGCCTCGATAAAGTTATCATCGGTAATCAGCACATTCACTTCATAACCATCATCAGGGTTTTTACCTTCCCAATTAGCGGAACTCGTTGATCTACCGTGGTTAAGTGGATTGCCGGTAGATGCTGTGACGGACTTGACGTCAGGTAGTCTCAACAACTCGCTCTTATAGGTATCAAGGCGTTGTGCCACCTCTCTCTCCAAACTGATAGCCACCAGGTTTTCCTCGTCCATACCAAGGTCCTTGGTCAGCACATAGTTGATCTGCTTATAAACGACAGTTGTTCCTAAAATCAGGAGGGTAGAGACAGCAAACTGGAAAATGACCAGACCTTTTCTAAAGGAGGCAGCATAGGAAGGTTGCTTTAAGGCACCCTTAATGGATTGAACAATGCTAATGGCGGGCAGCAATACTGCAGGGTAACTTCCTGAAACTATACCTACGGAAAAAGTCAGTCCAACAAGGAAGTACCAGGTACGAATGTCTGAAAAGTCAATGGCCAAAGATTTACTGACAAGATCATTGAAAGAAGGCAAGGCAACCATAACCACAAAAACAGAGATCACTACGGCAATCAAGGTGAGTAAAAAAGCCTCGAAGTAGAACTGTGTTCTAATGGCTTTCCTCGGAGCGCCCATAACTTTACGAAGCCCAATCTCCTTTGATCTTCTGCTCGATCTGGCGGTGGTCAAATTCATAAAGTTGATACAGGCAATGATCAGAATGAAGATGGCTACGATCGTCATGATTCGCACAAAATCTATTCTACCTCCTGAGACGACACCGTTTTCAAAATTGGAATAGAGATAGGTATCTTCAAACTTATAAATGATAACCTCTTCATCACCAGCATTGGGATTGTTTTCTGTATGGTCTTTAATCTCCATCAAAATACGGTCCGAAACGGCTTGCACCTTGCTTTCATCACTGATTCGCATAAAGGTCATAAAACTCCCATTTCCCCAATCATTGACCCAGCTGTTGGCACCAATGTATACCTGTGCATTCATGAGCCAATTGAAATCCAGTGTGGACTTATCGCCCATGTCCTTAAAAACTCCACTGACAATAGCGTCCAGTGCGTCTTCAATTCTTAGAATTTTCCCCATCGCCTCATTTCTCCAGTTCTCACCGAAATATTTCAGGGCCACACTTTCCGAGATAATGATATTGCTGACATTTGAAAGAGCCGCTTTCTCATCTCCCAAAAGCATATCAAAAGTGAACATATCTAATACCTCTGGACTGGCAAAACTGCCGGCTTCATCAATAAGCTGATCTTCCAATTGAATTTTGAGTTCTATGGATTGGCTCAACCAGACGACTTGATCTACCTCTGAGTACTCTTCTTTGAGCAAATCTCCCAATGGCTTCGGGGTCGACCTTGTGGTGGAAACCACACCACTGGATTGCTTCATATTTCTGAAGGCTTGATAAATCTCATCTCCATTTTCATGAAATTTATCGATGCTTCTTTCATCATCAATCCACATCAAAACCAACATAGTCGAGGCAATTCCTACCACCAGACCAAAGAGGTTTAAAAAAGTATAGCCCTTGTACCTGAGGGCATTTCTAAATGCGATTTTTAAATAGTTGCTTAACATAGTGTATTGGTTTAGACCTTTGTTGAATTCTACCTGCTTGATAATACCAGGGCGAAAGAGTAGCAATACATCCAGATAAAACCAGAATCTTGCTTTGACCTTACTTTGCTCCTGCCGTTGTGCAAACAGTTCAGACAAATCACCCTCTACATCCTCGATAAGGTCGGGGCTGCAAAACCACTTGAGAAACCGAAGTGGCAGTTTGGGCAGAACTGTTTGTAATGAGTTGTTCATGCGATTTTAAAATCGAATGCCATGGAGGGTATGGCACCCCATAACTTCTTTCTATCTTCCATTACTTTATCTAGTGCCTTCTTTCCGTGAGGTGTTACTCTAAAGAAGCGTTTGCGTTTACCACCTCTTATGGCAGTTGCTTCACCAAACTCAGATTTTAAAAAGCCTTTCTTCTCCAAACGGCTGAGCGCTGTACGCATGGCTCCGACACTAACCTTGCGATCCAGTCGCTTTTCAATGTCTTCTTTAATCGATATGCCGTAGGCGTTTTCGTAAAGCACAGCCACTGTGAGTAGAATGACCTCTTCGAACTCTCCTATTGAATATTTACCCATAGAATTTTATTTAAGTCCTAAAAGTAATTAAAATATATTAATCCTAAACGCAGTCTTTATCAATTAGTTCCAAACGGCAAAAATCATTCAAAAAAAAGGCCCTCCTAAGAGGACCCAAATCGACATGATATATGATTAAAAACTATTGGTTTGTGGACGATAAGTCCAGGTTCTTTACTGCGTCAGCAATTTCGTAGCCGAGACGAAGCCCCTCTTCACAGTCCATGCTCATATGGACTCCAAGGGGTAGTCTGGAAAAAGCATTTTCATATGCCATTTGCTCAAATGACTCGTAAGTTCTTGGTGTACTGACGAATTCCGTCCTCCCTTCATGTGTTCTGTCGGTAAAATCTGTTGCATTACCGAAAGTATCAATGAACAGGCCTCCCGCTGCAGAAGCGAAAGTTGAGTGACCTGATGGATAGCTGGGAAAACTAGGGTTTGGCCAGAAAACGAGTCGAAATAGGTTAGTTTGATAATCTGGATCAATAAACTCATGTATAAAGACATTTGGCCTCATTACCATGAACTCATACTTGTACTTCCAGGCTGCTACGGCAGCATCATTCAGTGCAAAACCCAACTTCAAGAACAACACCAATGATTCATCGAGGCTCAGGTTATACTGCTCGATCAATTGATTCGCAATGGACACTTGTCTCACCGGAGGACTCATCATAAGTCCTTCTACATCATCACTCCAGAATTCAGCAATCCATAACTGCTCGCCATTCTCTTCTCTTGCTGCGTTATTCGCGTTGTAAACCTCCATCATCTGTTGGAAATACTCACTCTCTGGGTCTTCACTGTAAGCTATTGGGTCAACAGCTGTTGTTTCTTTTGGCTTCACTACAAAGGTCCTAACTGACTCCCAATAAGGAAATAATGCACGCTCAGGATCTGCTGAGTATGTCCAAAAGCCTTCTCCGGTTGGAGGCTCATAGGAAGTGGGTTGCGGTTCAAGTATTTGTTCCTCCGCATCTTTATCTGTTTGACTATAGTCGATCACGCGCTCAGCAATGTACTGACCCCAGGCCTTTGAATCCGCCACAACCTCTTCTGAAAGCCCAACTGATAGCGTATTCTCAAACTCCGTTTCCAGGGCATTGATTGCACTCGTTCTGTCATCTGTTACATTGATTAGGAAATGCTCTATCACTTGAGCAAAGCAGGTGTTAAGCGCAAGTCTAAAGCTGATTTCATCCGCCATTTCACTTTGTCTGATCCTCAAACCATCCAACCTGTCTTCATTGGAAGTATTGTCGGTCATACCAGGCACTACCGTTTCGTATGCTGCTAAATAGATATAAGCTGTTGACCTGGCCGAAGCATTCGGTCTTCCCTCAGAATATCTTTCAAGTTCTAAGAAAAGATCAGTCCAGGCACGTGCCAACTCATTGCCTTCTAAAGACAAATCCTCGTTTGTCTCCCCTACTGTTGTTTCAATATCCAAACCATCCTGATTATCGCAGCTTTGAAATGCTACTGTGAGTATCATGATCATGTAGATTAATTTGTTCTTTGCCTTCTTCATGCGTTTTGTCCGTTTAGGGTTAAAAAAAATTGGTTTGCTTTCGGCTGAGTGAGTACTTCTATGTAGTGAACTCAGGAATGCAACGGACGTGGGAAGGGCTTACCCAACCCCTTGATTAAATTTCTGAATTCAGAATGCGTCAAACTGGTTAAAAATCTAGTCGCTGATGTTATCTTTATCAACTATGAATAAATGGCTCACACTTCTTCTCTTAACTCTAGTTTATACTCCAATCTATTCACAATCCGATACTACATATATTCCATATGTTGCTTACTGGGAAGTCGGAGATGAGTACAATTTTTCAGTTTCCAAGGTCAAGGAACAGTGGAAGGAGGATAATAGAATTAAACATGACTCATCTACTTATAATGCTCAATTCAAAGTACTGCAGGCTACCGATTCCTCATATTTAATCAGTTGGACTTTTGAAAATCAGCTTCCTCCGGAATTGAACTTGCCTGAGTCTCTAAAGAAACAAATTGCCGGCTTCACGAACATGCAGGTCTTATATGAAACTGATGAACTCGGTACATTCATAGGCGTGCAAAATTGGGAGGAAATCTCTCTTAAAACTCAAGCACTTTTCAGTGAAGTAATCAAACTAATGCAGGACGTGCCAGATAGCGACATCAATAATGAAAAGCTAGAAGCAGCGATGGCACCCTTTATCAGTATTTATTCGTCTAAGGAGGGCATTGAGCGTTTAGTCCTGGGCGAACTACAGTACTTTCATTATCCAATGGGTGCAGAGTTTGCCGTCAAAGATACCTTACGTTATCAGGATTTACTTCCAAATATGTTTGGTGGAACTCCCATTCGAGGAGATGCGAAAGTCTACTTTGAAAAAGTTGACTTAGAGAACTCAACTTCACTTATGATACAGCAAATGACCTTGAATCCAGAGGACACCAAAAACACCCTCCTGGATTTATTTAAAAGAATGAACCTCGAGGAAAATGAAATTGAAAAGGCCCTTGCAAACTCAGATTTCAACGTATCTGATATCAATAAGTATGAATTCTATTTTTATCCATGCGTACCGATTAAAATCGAGACGAAAAGGACCACTATTATCAATATCGACTCCGAAAAGGGCAAAAGGGTTGATCAAACAATTATCAAGCTCATTGACTAAGAAATAGCCAATAAACTCATTCCCCATAAAGGCCTTGCATATCCCAGAAAGCTCTAAACGTTCTATTCACTTCTTAGGCTTTTTACCGGATTTGACACCGCGGCCACTCTTACCTGCCAACCGATAGTTAACAAACCAATAACCAGTACTATCAAAAAGCCTGAGAGCAATTCGAAAATATCGATTGGCGCTCTTTGCCAGAAGTTGTTCAACACTTCATTTTCTACGATCCAAAGGGTGATCGGAATGGCGAACAAAGCAGCGAGGGCCATTAGCAGAAAGAAGCCTTTTGAAAGGAGAATTGCGAGATTCTTTACGCTGGCTCCCAATACTTTACGAATGCCAATCTCCTTCATACGGGTCTCGGTGGTAAAGACCGCCATACCCAATAATCCCATGGTTGAAATAGAGATGGCAATGGCTGCTAAAAACGAAATAACCTTATAATTGCTTCTTTCATATTTATAACTTTCAGAAATCTTATCCTCATAAAAGGCTGCTGAGAATGGATGAATAGGATCTTGAAGTGCATATATCTTTTCCAGCTTAGTGAGGGTTGAAACTACATCCTGAGTCTTGACCTTCAGGTTCAACACCTTATAGTCCATGAGTCTGTTGGTTTGAATAAAAGCCATTGATTCAATAAACTTCTTGGTTAGCCCTATGCTTACTGCCTCTCTGAAAACGCCCTGAACTGTTACACCCATTCCATTATAGATAAGCCGTTTACCAAGGGCCTCCTGCGGGTTGCCTAGCTCCAGTTCTTTAAGCATAGCCTCATTCACAATGATTGTATTCGGTGAACTTCCAGCACCTATAGGGCTGGTAAAATTGGTCCCTGCTATCATTTCTATCTGATGCATTGGGATGTAAGCCTCATCAATGTAGTTGATTAGGGATAGCACTCTATTGCTCATGCCTTCGGTAAAAATCATCCCTGCATTCAGGCCATCGCCCCCCACTCCAAGTACCCATGAAGACTTAGAAACTTCACTTACTTCTGATAGCGTGGCAAACTCATTTGCCAAAACATCAGCATACTCACCATGAATATCCACAGTGAGAACATCGTCAGTCTCATAGCCCAAATCATAGTCCAGCGTATACTGATATTGATCGTTGATCAGAACAGCACACATGATTAAACCAATGGATAAAGTGAATTGAAAAACGATAAGGATTTTTCTCAGCCTTACACCTGAAAAGCTCCGTGAAGCGCCTTTTGAGTTAAACGCATTGCGTACCTTAAGTTTCGAATGAAAAGCAGCTGGCAGCACCCCGGCTACAATCCCAACGACTACCGCAAAAAGAATGAAATAGAAAACATGCCAATAACTAATCGTCAATTCGAACATGTCGAACCCACGGGCGGAAGGGTTTGGTAAGGATAAGAACTGCGACCTTATCAGTACAAAAAGAAAAACTCCGACTACCAATGCCAGCAGCGATAAAACGATCGCCTCGATAACAAATTGGCCAAAGACCTGAAAACGAGTGGCCCCAACCACTTTCCGAAGGCCCACCTCCTTAGTCCTTCTCAAAGCCCTTGCGAGCGATAGGTTTGTGTAATTAAAACATGCCGAGAGTAGCACAATAACTGTAAGACCTGTCATCACCAGCACCTTGCTTCTTGCGAATGTTGGGCCTGTACTATAATAGTCATCACTGGTGACAAAGTCCTTCATAGCCTGCAGGTTATGCACCAATGGATTATCTATTCTTTCTCCATTAAAATCTCTTAGGAATGAGGCCATAGCCTGTTCAACAACCACGGGTGCAGTGTCATCGGAGAGTAAAAGGTAAACCAAAAGATTGCTGACATAGCCAGGGTTCGTTTTGTGGGTCGCTCCCCGCTGTTGCATGCTCAATTCAAGGGTTTTGAGAGATACCAGCGCTTCAAAACGGAGATGAGAATTGACAGGAGGATCTTCAACCACTCCGGATATTATGCCGTTTTCGAAGTCCGATTGTGCCAGTCTACCATTCTGAAGATAGGTGCTCATTTTGGCTGTAATGACCTCTCCAATTGGATCTTGATCGCCAAATAGTTTCTTGGCTGCCGTTGCCGTTAGTACCACCTGTCCAGGCTGCGACAATGCCGTTTTGTGATTACCTTTGATCATGTTAAAGGAGAAGAGCTCGAAAAAGGATTCTCCCGCATAATGGCAATCGATCGGCACAGCCCTTTCTTCAGTACCTAAATCTAGTTCAACTGGACTGTTGGCCATAACCAAAACGTCTTCTACTCCGGCTACCTGAGTATTCAATAAATCTGCAATAAAATAGGAACCTGTCGCTTGACTTACAGTAACACCACGATCTCCCTGTTTTTGAGTGGAAGTGACCCTAAAAATGTTATCCTTGTTGGCCTGAAAATCATCAAAAGATGACAACTCTTGAATGAGTATGATCATCAGAATGCCCACCGACATACTGATCGCCAGGCCGGCAGTATTGATAACAGAGAAGAGTGCATTATTCTTCAGGCTCCTTAGGGAGGTCTTGAAATAGTTTTTGAACATTCCGTATTGATTAAGTTTTTGACTGCCTCCGAGTTTTTTTAGTGACCATGGCTTAATAAAGTTGATTACATGATATGTGTAGAACAGCCCTTGCTTCCACCTAGGTTTCGTCTTCAATTCTTCCCTATATTCCGCCAAATCACCTAGAATCTCCTCGAGGTATTCTTCTCTGCAAATAGTGGCGAGTAATTTCTCTGAAAATTTCACTGACCTCTTTTTCAAATCGCCCTATGAGTTATTGCCAATTGAAAGCTCTGGGATTTTCATCCATAGACTGACCTTCAAATCCCGACTTCTTTCCAGAGCACGTGTGCCAGAAGCTGTTATGGTGAAGATGCGCTTTCTTCTGCCTCCCCTGACTTCGGTCGCATCACTCATATTAGATTCTACAAAGCCCTTTTTCTCCAAACGATTTACCGTACCATGCACTGCGCCAATAGTCACCGTTCTGCTAGCTTGTTCTTTTAGCGCTTTGCGAATAGCGAAACCATAAGCCTCATCTTTTAGCATCACAACAAGCAGTAAAATCAACTCTTCAAGCTCTCCCAGATGTTCTTTTTCCATTTATATGTTCTATTTAATAGAACTAATATACGTACAAATTTTTATTGGTTATACTTTATAGAGCAAATAATATGGTTTTGAAAATTTAAGCTTTCAGTTCTTCCTTACCGCGACCAGAGATTAGGGAATACTGCTGGTGTCCTTTCTTTATAGGCTTGGAAGACTGCATTCCCTTTGTATCGCCTCTCAAGCATTGGGACACCTGAGACTTTTAAGAGTAAATAGGTGATTAGTACTGGGCTTATTAAGCCAATCCAACCATTCGGAACATTCAAGGCTACTAAGCCAATACCAGACCACATCAGGATCTCTCCAAAATAATTAGGATGCCGTGAGTGCTCCCATAGTCCTGATTGCATGATTTGATCCTTGTGCTTCCTTTTCTTTTTGAATTGTGCAAGTTGGTAATCTCCGACAGCCTGCCAATAGAAGCCCGTCAACCACAAGGCCAATCCAAAACCAGCTAAAAAATTAAGCTCACTCCCAGAGGCCTGAGAAACAATTATCATGGGCGTACTGATAATCAACAATAGCAACACCTGCAAAAGGTAAACCTGTAAGTAGGAGCGCCAATAGAAATTACTCCCCCATTCTTCTCGCCACTTCTTGTAGCGAAAATCTTCTTTCTTTTTCAAGTTCCTTAATCCGATATAGATGCTAAGTCTAAGTCCCCAAAGGATTACAATACCATAGGCCAGATCCGCCACCTCATTATGCATTTGAGTCATGTACAAATAGACACAGAGTCCAGCATATCCAAGACCCCAGGCCACATCAGCGATGTCATTCCGTTTAAGAATAATAGAGATGATAAACCAGAAGCTTGCGTAAGCCAGACCTAGTAGCAATAAGTTAATGACAACTTGTATCATGCCATTAGCCAATTTGTGATATAAAAGCCGGCTGTACTTACCGAAGCTGTGAGCACAGCACCCCAAATGATATCAATAAAGACGATGCGGATGGGCCATCCCCTCAAGGTAGCCAGGTTAGTCAAGTCATAGGTGGTATAAGTAAAAAAGCCAAAGAGTGCGCCCTTTAGAACTGCCTGTTCCAAAGAGGCTGCTTCTACTGAAGGAACAATAGCAAAGTAGAAAATACCCACTATGAAAATCAGGTAGAAGATAATTGCTGCAAACCAATTGACCTTGGGTGCCAGAAGTCTTCTCAAATACTTATTGTAGAGCTTCTTTGCAATGACACCCAGCCATAGGATATCAATAGCAAAAAACACCACCGTAGTGAGCAAATAGGCTTTAAGTAATAATGAAAAAGACATAGCTATTTTAAAACTAACGCTTCAAAAAGGCTATTGTTTAAGTGCTATGGAAACACAATCACTATTTACTCACAACGCAAGGCCTTTACAGGGTTAGCATTGGCAGCTCTAAGCGCATGATAGGCAATAGCCACAAGGGTAAAGAGCAGGCAAATCAGGAAGGTTAGACCGATAGGAAGCACTGTCAATTCTGTGCGAATACTGAAGTCACTCAGCCAATTCCTCGATATGTAATAGCCGATTGGCCCGGCAATAACAAAGGCTATTATCAAAAGGATCAGGAACTGCTTTGACAGCAAATTCATTATCGTTTCGACCTTTGCTCCACTAATTTTCCGGATAGCAATCTCCTTTTTACGAACATGAGTGGTGAAAGAGATCAAACCTATGACTCCCAGAATAGTAATCAACACCGTGATCAGGTTCAGTACGGCAAGTAATTCCCGAAAGGTCTCCTCTTTAGCATAAAGCCTATTTAATCGATCCTCCAAAACCTGGAATTCAAATATCTGTTCAGGGAAATGCCTTTCCCATAGTTTGCCTAGTTCCGGAGCAAAAGCCTCGGGCTTTTCCAGTTCAAGATTCACAAAAACCCTCATCTCGGGGATGCTTCGTGCATCCAGGAAGATAATCAACGGGTTAATGGTATTATATGACTCTCCCGGCTTAAAATCACTCACTACACCAATCACATCCCACTCCTCAACAACTTTTCCCTGGCGATCCCTTGAAAGGTATTTTACTTTAAGCGGATCATCTTCCCACCCATATTGATTCATAGCGGCTTGGTTGATGATCACCCCTTTTTCTGAAGGTTTATGTTCGTTAAAGTCACGCCCCGCGATATACCGAATGCCTAAGGTTTCAGCAAAGCCATAGCCTACACTTATGGCAGCGAGGTTAGCATTTACTTCTTCACCTGTTGGGCTTTTCATCAAGTAGCTGCCTACGCCAAATCCAAATGTCAGATCAACTGTGGTTTTAGCAGCACCTTTGACCTGAGGGTACTCCTTCAACTCACTCAAAAAAGCATCAACTGACTTTAATGCTCCCTGATCATCTGGCAATGTTAATTCGAGCATGTTGGACTTATCAAAGCCGACATCCCGATGTTTGGCAAAGTTGATTTGTTGACCGATCACAAAAATCCAGATCATAAGACTACCCGCAATGGTATATTGAACCACAATCAAGCCTTTTCTCAGCCATCCTCTTTTTCCAATACCAGTAGCCCCGGGTTTTAAAGCCATGAGAGGCTGAAAATGGGTCAGATGGAGGCTGGGATAAAGCCCTGCCAGAACCCCCATTATCAAACTAAGCAGGAATACATTTGTCAGGTTTCCAACTGAAAATAGGTCCGAAAACTGCTTTTCGATCCCTGTTATTGTTGAAAAATATGGGAGCAGCAAAACAGAAATCAGCATAGCCACAAGCCCTGCCACAAATGACAGAAACATGGCTTCGGAAAGGAATTTAATCACTAAACTTCTTCTAGAAGAACCAAGTGTTTTTCGAATACCTACTTCGCTGGCACGTTCCATGGCAGTGGCAGTTGATAAGTTAATGTAATTGATACATGCCATCACTAGAAGAAAGACCATGATGGTACTCAAAACCTGCAGGTTCTTTTGACTGCCATGGGGATAAGGTTCTCCGAAGTATTCATCGGCCAGGTAAATCTCTGTTAAAGGTTGTAAGTGCAGTTTTACGGTAGCAGTTGGGCTGATTCGCTGACGCAAAACTTCTGCCAAATACTGATCACTGAAAGCAGGCATTTTGCTGCTTAGCGTCTCCACATCATTCTGTTCATTCAACAACACGTAGGTATAGGACTTGCGCAGCCAATTGATCAGTTCTCGCTCATCGAAATAAGTGCTATAAGAGATGAGCGCCTCGAAGGGCAAATGCGTTTTCTTATTCAAATCCTTTATCACAGCTGTGACCTTCGCATCTATTGGTGGCATAACACCAGAATAGATCAATGTCTCGCCTACAACATCAGTCCGACCAAAAAGCCTCATAGCAATTGATTCCGTCAACACTATCGTATTGGGTGCGGTTAAGGCCGTTTCCGGGTCACCAAATAGCACCTCCACACTAAACACCTTGAAAAAGTCAGGATCTGTGACAAAGAAATCCGTGGATTCTATCGCTACATCTCCTTTCGCAAAAGTATTTGTAGCACCTATACGCCTCAAGCGTGTCTTCTCAACTACCTCTGGAAAGTCGGATTTCATGGTAGGACCGACAGGTTGCCCAATATCTGCCTGAGGTATATGAATACCATCGTGCTTAACGTCAAAAATCACGCGATAAATGCGGTCAGCATTATCGTAATGTTGATCATAACCACTCTCATTTTGAACGTACATCCAAATGAGTAATGAAAAGGAAATACTCACTGCCAAACCCAGGATATTCATTATGGCATAAGACTTCCGTTTTTTGAAGTGGCGGAGTGCCACCTTGAAGTGGTTGGGTAGTTTTGAAATCAGACTTGCCGAACGTTCCCAAGGCGGCTTTCCCTTAGGGTCTAGTGCCTTGGCTTTGTAAAACTCATTGGCTAATGCCCTGGGCGAGTTGACCATCTTTTCGGTAGCCAGATGGAAGGCCGACTTTTCATCAAGCCCCTCCTCCATCAGGGCATCAATCCGATCCCAAAGATTGGCCTCTAACTCTTCAATCTCCCCTGGTTCAATTCCTTGCTGCGTTCTGAGTTGGTTTGACCATTGGGCTACTTGTTGTTTTAAATTAAACTTTTCCATGTCAGCCTAAATCAAGTGTTAGATTTCCATCCCAAAGACGATTCAGGGCGGTATTGACATTATTCCACTGAGACTTGGCTGCCTCTCGTTCTTCCTTGCCCTTCGCGGTAATGGTATAATACTTTCGTTTGCGGCCGTTGTCCAAAACCATCCACTCCGAAGCGATCAGCCCATCCTTTTCCATCCGATGGAGCACCGGATAGAGCATAGCATCGGTCCATTCCAATTCTCCATTGGAGAGTTGTTCTACATGTTTGATGATTTGATAACCATAGCTCTTACCATAGGACAAAATGGAGAGCACGAGGGGTTTAGTGGAAGCTGCTACAAGGGTCTTATAAGCCATAATTTTTATACATAATGTTATTAGGTAAATATACCTAACGACACTATGTATAAAAAGGTTATGAATTCTTTTGTTCCAATTGCCCTATTAGAAGCGCAGAAGAACCGCCAACGGTCTACAATATTTACATTAACAATTGATTAACAGCGCTTTAAATAGGTATTACAATTCAAAATTATTCGATTTTCTTTCCTGAAATTTCGTTCCCGTTTTGAAACAGAGTGAGACTTTCAACTTCTCCGTCCTTGCCTTTATTAAACACTATCCTTGCCTCCACTACCTTTAGATAAAACTTGTCCTCATCAGAAGGAAATACCTCAAACTTTTGCTGTCCTGTTAACTGCACATAGAGCTGTTTTTTGTCTCTCGTTACTTCAATTTGCGCATTGGGACTCAGCTCATACTTGCCTAAATAAGTATCCAGTACTTTTTCTGATACCTCAATACTCTCTTGCCTCTCTTGGGCATTTGCCTGAAGGCAGCAAGTCAACAGGCAGATAACTGCAATTACATTTTTCATAAAAATTGATTTTAAAATTTGACTTATAAAGGCTGATAGAAAAGGCAGAACAAAGGCCCATCGGTCATCATGGAACCTTCATTCTTTGCCATACTCAAACCAACCGATCGATTATTTTAATTCGGGAGAAACTTCTCAGTCTCTGTCCAATATTCTCGTCACCTTATGGATAATTAAAAATTCATTTATCTCCTTTCTAGTTTGACGCGAATTAGGCACGATTTTATAAATGCAATTCAGAGATGTCATCAACAAGTGTATTATTGTAATAAACCCATTCATATTAGTGATTTGATCTATTTTATCCATTTTGTCCCAGAAAAGGCATGGTTCATAACACGAGTGATTGAACTTGATGCTGATGGTAATATATTCGTGCCGTGCGCTTCAGTAGAGTTGAAATCATTCTAAATATCCTGTTTTGGGTACTCACCTCCTGGATGATTATATCATTCAACTCCAAAGAGGTCATTGGCACTGAGTACATAGATGGTGAAAAAATAACAACAGCTGTCAGAGATTGGGAACTGGTTTGGTATGGTATAATCGGACAAGTATTCTATGCCCTTCTGTTTTATGGCGAGTTCTTTCTTATTCACCTGCTATCAAAGTCAAAGAAGGTGGCGGCCTTTATTCTAAAGTCGCTGGTTTTACTATTTGTAGTAGCATTTTTCAGAGACCTAAGCATCAAATTAGTTGCTTCTGGTGAGCTCAGCTATGAGGGTTCATTTAGTGCACCCATTTTCTACTTTGTTGTAGCCGTTTCCTACGGTTTTATCAAAACATGGCTCAAGAACGAGAGAGAAAGAAGTCAATTGGAATTGGTTAAAAACCAAGCTGAACTTGACTTACTGAAGCTTCAACTACAACCACACTTTTTATTCAATACGATGAACAATTTGCTCTCAATGGTTAATCAAAGTGATAATCCAAAACTGGCTGAGAGCATAGATAAGTTATCCAGCCTTTTGCGTTATGTGGTTTATGAAACCAATAGGAACAAAGTGCCAATTGAGGAGGAAGTCACCTTTTTGAGAAACTATGCCGACTTACATCTCTTACGCTTCGAGGACAATGAGGTAGACTTTGAAATCAATGTCTTAGGGACATATGATCAACAAGAAATTGAACCCGGCATCTTCCTTTGCTACATAGAGAATGCTTTTAAGCACGGTGTGGCACCAGAAGAGAAATCGTTCATCTCGGTGAATATCGACCTTCTGGATCCAAAGAGAATTCACTTCAACATTGAAAACTCAATTCCTAAACCATACTCATCTAATCAGATTGGTGGACAAGGCCTAGCATCAAACAAAGAGAGGCTCAACCTAACCTATCCAAAAAGGCATGATATCACCATAAACTCAGACATTACATACTGCGTTGATTTAAGCATTAAGATATGAGGGTATTGATAGTCGATGATGAACCTAAAGCGATAGCGCTTATTGCTTCCTATCTTGAGCATTTTTCAGGTTTTGACCTGGTCAACACCTTTCGCAATGCGTTAAAGGCACTAGAATACCTAAACAGTCATAGCGTTGATGTTATATTTCTTGATATTAACATGCCTCATCTCAGCGGCCTTTCTCTTGCAAAAATGATCCCCCATAAAACCGCAATTGTTTTCACTACTGCCTATTCAGAACATGCCCTAGAGAGCTATGAGGTAGATGCAATGGACTACTTGCTCAAGCCCATCAGCTTGGAACGTTTCTCCAAGACCATGACGAAGCTGATTAATAAAACCGAGCTTCTAAGCTCAACTCCACACCAGTCCCAAAAATTGTCAAACACCATCTTTGTAAAAAGTGGTTTGGAGACCCACCAAATCGACACATCAAAGGTCAAGTACTTGAAAAAAGACGGAAACTATATACACTATGTACTATCTGAGCGGAGCATAATGGCAAGACAAAGCATCTCCGAGGCATTAAGTTTCTTGACGGAGGACTTTATACAAGTCCAAAAATCCTTCATTGTCAACTTCAGGAAAATACAATCTCTTACCAATGAACATGTGGTTATTGATAAAGAAAGAATCCCAATAGGATTGCAATTTAAAGTTGAGTTATTGAAGAAGGTTGGCCGTTAGTGACTCTTAAAACTCCCGATAATCCCCCTCTAAATATTGATTCGCCTCCTCTTCGTCAAACTTAGAGGTAGCATTGTTCCAATGAAGGGTTTTGTTTGGAAACCTTCCGGCAATCACTCCTAATAGAATGGTTTCTGTCAACCTTGCGGCATAGGAGAATGGTGCCGAACACTCATCTTTCCCCAGGCAAGCATCTACAAATTGGTGATAGTGCTTATTACTTTCCTTCCCATAGTCTTGCGTAGGGCTACCTACATCTGAAAATTTGTCGAGGTCCAAATCCACATATTTACCCTTAACAATATGCCTTGGCAATTGCATAAAGTGTGGTAATAAAAGTCTGCCCCTCTCTCCTACAAACATGGCGCCCTGATCAGGAAGTTCTTCATTATTCGGTAGTCTCAGGTCTTTGTGCTTTTTCGGAGCACCCGGACCATCATACCAAATCCATTTGAATTTCTTGGTAGTATAATCCGTTGCTGGAAATTGATAGGTCACCACATTATTTTCTGGGAAGCCAAAACCTGTTGGTTTACGACATTTGTTCTTGACTGTATACGGTACATCAAGGTCGAGTGCATTATAAGGTGTATCGAAAATATGAACACCCATATCACCCAGTGTTCCACAACCATAATCCAAGAGCTTTCGCCAATTGCCTGGATGGTAGACATTCTCTTTGAAAGATCTTTCTGCTGCAGTACCCAACCACAGGTTCCAGTCTAACTGACTTGGTACTGGATCGCTACCTGCAGGCTCAGGTCCATCAAAGCCCCAGTTTTTAGGCGACCAGGCATGCACGGTTTTCACCTTGCCGATAATCCCCGATCGTATCAGTTCCGTGCCTAGTTTATAGTCGTAGAAAGAGTGTACCTGAATGCCCATTTGGGTTACCAGGCCTTTATCTTTGGCCATTTTGTTCATGGCACGGGCTTCTGACACATGGTGCGTCAGGGGCTTTTGGCAGTACACTGCTTTATTCATCTCCATGGCCATCATAGAAGCTGGGGCATGGGTATGATCAGGAGTAGACACTACCACCGCATCAATACCATCGCTCATTTCTTTCAATAAAATGCGGTAGTCAGCATAGACCTTGGCTTTGGGAAACATCTTTTGCGCAGTTGCTAAACGATTGGCATCTACATCGCAGAGGGCCGTCACCTCAACCGCTTCATGTGCAGCCATGGCTTTCAGGTCTTCCATGCCCATGCCACCCACGCCAATGTGAGCTGTTCTTAGTTTATCGGCATTAGAAAAGGCCCATGTAGATGAGGGTAAAATACTTGCTGACGTCATAAGGGCCGCCTTTTTTAAAAACTCTCTCTTATCCATAATGCCTATAATTTCCTGATTTTGATGTTTCTAAACCACAGTGGACTGTCATGGTCCTGAAGACCTATGTATCCGCTTTTGAACTTACCATAATCTGGAAAATCCTTCCACTTACCAGCCGCCTTTCTTTCATTCCAATCGTCCGACCAAGGCACAAAAGACAATATCTTTTTACCATTCAGCCAATGCTCGGCCATTTCCGGTGTGAACTTAATGGTGGTGGTGTTCCATTCGCCAGCAGGCTTAACAATCTTCACATTATTATCTGGGGTATACATGGCATAGTCCGCACCCGTCTTCTGCCATTCCTTTAGGGTGGCATTGTTGATCTCCTCCCATTTGAGATCATCCAGTAGTTGATATTCAGGAGAAGCTTCATAGGGCCCACCGTAACCCTCCTTAACATGATAGAAAACACCGCTATTCCCTCCTTCGGGAATCTTCCACTCTAAATACAGTTCAAAGTTGTCGAACTCTTCGGCCGCATAGATAATATCCTTTCCACCGGTCCATTCTACTTCCAGTTTCTTTTCGGTATCAAAGGTTAGTATGCCATCTTTAATCATCCACTGCGGTGGCATGGTCTCTCCATTATAGGCCCTCCAACCCTCCATAGAGCTACCGTCAAAAAGGTGAATCCAATCGTCCTCTTCAGTTGTCGTTTCTGATTTTGTAGTGCTCTGGCAAGCCGAAATGCACAAGAGAGCCAGCATAGCCAAGGACAATATGTTAAGCTTGAATTTGGTGATCATATTCTAATCTTCTTTTTTGATAGGGGTGATTTTGATATTGCGCCAGCGGACTTTGATGCCACCACCGTCATGGATTTGCAAAGCAATGGAACCCTTGCCTTCACCTATCTTCTCATCTTCCAGGTGGATCATTTCGGTGCCATTTAACCAGGTAGTTATAGACGGACCCACAGCGCGAATCTTCATGGTATTCCAATCGCCCATTTTCAGGGCTTTGTCTTTTTCAGGTTCTGGTTGAATCAGCCAACCGCGTCCGTAAGACTCATAAATACCACCCGTATGGCTTCCGGGAGGAGCCACCTCCGCCTGCCAGCCACTCACTTTCGTGCCATCTACAGTAGAGCGGATAAAGACCCCGCTATTACCATTGGCTTCTTGCTTAAACTCCAGTGTCAGTTCAAAGTCATCATAAAATTCATTGGTAGAGAGGTATCCGTATTGGGCGCTGGGTCCGCTTTCGCAGATAAGCTCTCCACCTTCTACATACCATTTTTCTTCTCCGTGATTGGTCCAGCCCTCTAAGTTTTCTCCGTTAAAAAGGCTGATGGATTGGTCTTGGGCTGCGCAACTGAGAAAGAGTGCTGCACAGCAGATGGACATTAGTCCAAAATTCAAAAGTCGTTTCATAAGGTTGATGCTTGTCCTAAGATAAGCATTCGACTCTGAATTAATTTACCATTGAAAAAAATAGTCTATAACCATCATTGATAGCAATTGAGCTTAACTATTCACATTCACTCACTATTTCATATAACCTCAAGACCCCTGACATAATATGTCATATCTTGTATCTAAATGAGATACAAGAACGATGAACCACCTTTCAAGACTATTATCCATACTTACCATACTCAAGTCCAAAAGAGTAGTTACTGGAAATGAGCTTGCCAAAAAGTTTGAGGTAAGCCTTCGCACCATTTATCGAGATATTAAAAAACTGGAAGAATCTGGTGTCCCCATAATTACCATTGAAGGAAGAGGTTATACCATTATGGATGGCTATGTGGTTGCCCCTATCATGTTTGATGAAATGGAGGTGAATGCACTTGTCACTGCGGAGCAATTGATTGCCAAAACCAATGATGATTCGCTGATTCAGCACTTCGGGCAAACCTTACAAAAGATTAAGTCCGTTTTTAAAGGTAGTCTTCAAACAAAGAGCGAGATGCTAGAGCGCAAGATGCGTGTGATTAAGCTCAATCAAGATCCAACCAGAACCTCCTCTCTTTCTCATATACAAATGGCGATCATTAACTTTAAGATGATCGAGATGACCTACAAGGCCAAGGACAAGGAACCTACATGGAGAAAGATAGAACCCATGGCCGTTTATAGCTTTAATGACAACTGGATCGTTCTGGGTTGGTGTCATTTAAGAGATGATTATCGCGCCTTTAGGTTAGATAGAATACAACATTTTCAGATCCTGGAAGAGACTTTTGAAGACAGGCACTTTGATTTAGCCCAATATTTTGTGAGGTGCTCAGAAATAGATTATAACCCCTGACATATTATGTCACATCGCATCCCTAGATTTGAATTATTTAAAACCAAAAATCATCAATTATGACAACACAGGAAATTGCAAGTCAATGGGCAGAATACTGCCGCACAGGTCAAATGGACAAAGCACAACAAGAACTTTACAGTGAGGATTGTATCAGCCTTGAGATGGAGGGCGCTCAGGGCTTTCCCCAAAGAGTTGAGGGTATGGCCGCCATTGCCGAAAAAGGCAAACTCTGGGAGAGTATGGTAGAAGAATTCCATGGTCTGGAAATGGATGGACCTATTGTAGCAGGGAATTACTTTACCGCTACCATGAAAATGGACATCACCATGAAAGGTCAGCCTCGAAGAATCGATGAAGAGATTGCTTTGTACAAAGTCGAAAATGGTAAAATCGTATCTGAGCAGTTCTTTTACGCCATCGACTAAAAAGCCATTGTCCAAATACTTCTTCGAAGTATTTGGACTTTGCTTTTGCCTAAAGATTGAAGCTCTCATCATTTCCAACCTG
>Ga0207422_1001397_pt1 | contig 48315 bp, 37 predicted proteins | sample MarCyaLeptolynsp_FD_187757 | JGI IMG/M metagenome (GOLD analysis project Ga0207422, IMG submission 187757) | Marine cyanobacterial communities from Panama - species 1 Leptolyngbya sp. (SPAdes) | ecosystem: Environmental > Aquatic > Marine > Unclassified | place: Panama: Panama City | collected... | reverse complement strand
CATGGATGTCGGGGGCCGGCTGCCGAGCTGGGTCCGGGCCGACGCGCGCCGTCTGCGTCAGGTGCTGCTCAACCTGGTGGGCAATGCCGTGAAGTTTACGCTGGAAGGCGAAGTCTCAGTCCGTGCGCGGTATCGCGAAGGCGCCGGGCTCGTCCTGTCGGTCAGGGACACGGGACCCGGGATCTCGCCGGCGCGCATGGAGACCATCTTCCAGCCGTTCGTGCAGGCGGGGACCTCGGAAGCTCGGGCCAAGGGGACCGGGCTTGGGCTCTCCATCTCCCGGCAGCTGGTGCGCATGATGGGTGGCGAGCTGAGCGCTACGAGCACCCTCGGCGAGGGCGCCACCTTCGTGCTGGAGCTCCCTCTGGAGGAGACCGAGCCGCCCATGGGGCTGGCGCCGCCGCGCGTGGTGGCCCCGAGCACCGACCCCAGCGTGACGCTGACGTGGCCGACCCACGCAGAGGTTCGGGAGCTGAAGGGGCTCATGGAGCAGGGGGCGCTGGCGGAGCTGGCGCGGCGGGCGTCGGTGATGAGTGAGACCGACCCCGACCTGGGGCCCTTCTCCGAGCAAGTGGCCAAGCTCGCCGGGGATTTTGACGAGGAGGCGCTGGAGGAGCTGCTCGACCACGCCCTGACGGTCTTGCGGAGGGGGAAATGAACTCTGGGGCGACCCGGACGCATCGTGCTGGAGGAACCCCGCCGCACGGAGCACGTCATGGCTGAGCGCTCGGAAACCACCGATGATGGCGGCTCTGTCGCGAGCAGGGTCGTCGTCGTCCTCGTCACCGTCCTTCTCGGTGGAGGGATCGCCGCGGGGGCGAGCCATCATGCGGCCGAGCTCTTTGGCGTCCCAGTCCCCTACCTGGCCCTGACCGTAGCCTTCGGGCTGAACTGGCTGGCCTTCGTGCCTGCCTACCTCAGCCAGACCGAGCACTACTATGACCTGACCGGCAGCATCACCTACCTGTCGGTGGTCGGGATCGCCGTCGCGGGGGGGCCTCGCGATCCCAGGGCGTTGATCCTGGGGGCCATGGTGGCGGTGTGGGCGCTGCGTCTGGGGACGTTCCTGTTCCGCCGCATCCAAAAGGCAGGCAAAGATGGGCGCTTCGACCGCATCAAGACGTCTGCGTCGCGGTTCCTGGTGGCGTGGTCGCTGCAGGGACTGTGGGTCACGCTGACCGCCTGCGCGGCCGTCGCCGCCATGACGTCGGTAGCTCCGGCGCCGCTGGGCGTGCTGGACGTGGTCGGGGCGGCCGTCTGGCTCCTGGGGTTTGGGATCGAGGTGGTGGCCGACCGCCAGAAGAGCGCGTTCAAAGCAGAAAACCCCACGGGATTCATCACCAGTGGGCTGTGGGCGTGGTCGCGGCATCCCAACTACTTCGGCGAGATCGTCTTGTGGCTGGGCATCGCCATCATCGCCGCAAGCACCCTGGTCGGTGCCCAGTGGGTGACGATGATCTCGCCGGTCTTCGTGTTCGTTCTGCTGACCCGGGTCAGCGGGGTGCCCATGTTGGAGCGACGCGCTGACAAGCGCTGGGGCGATGACCCTGCCTACCAAACGTACAAGGCGCAGACGCCAGAGCTGATGCTGCGTCCGCCCCGTGGCGCCTAGAGCCGATGCTCCGGTGCATCACGCCGCTGCTGCTGTTGGCGCTGCTCCTCGCTCCAAGGCCGGGGCATGCAGCGCCCTCCCCAGAGGCCCAGCGCGGTCTGTCGCTGCTGCGCGGCAAAGGCTGCCTGGCGTGCCACTCCACTGACGGCGCCAAGAAGGTGGGGCCGACCCTGCTCGGGCTGTTCGGGGCGCGAGTCACCGGCGACATGGGCGGGGAGCGAAAGACGGTCACCGTCGACCAGGCGTACCTGCTACGCAGCATCCAGCAGCCCAATACCGATGTGCGCGACGGATACGCCCCCAACAGCATGCCGGTCACGCCCCTGACCGAGGGTGAGACGGCCGCCATCGTAGCGGCCATCGAGTACCTCGCCTCGCCGGAGGCCGCCTCCGAAACACCGCCCCAGGAAGGCAGCCTGCTGTGGCTATTCCTCGGCGCCTTCGCGTTTGTGTTCGGCCACTTCATCCTCAGTAGCGTGCCGGTGAGGACGCCGCTCATTGCCCGGATGAAGCTATCCGGGTTCCAGGGCGCATACGCGTTGGTTGCCGCCGCCAACCTCACGTGGCTGCTGGTGGCGTATTTCAACGCACCCTATGTGGCGTTGTGGACGCCGCCGTTGTGGACGCGGTGGCTGCCGTTGGCGGGGATGCCCATCGTCATGATCTTGATGCTTGGCTCGTTCACACCGACATCGAACAAACATGGTGGTATGACGGCCATCACCCGGCACCCCCAGCTGTGGGCGCAGGGGCTCTGGGGATTGCTTCACATCCCGGCCAATGGGGACGTCGCCTCGGTCGTCCTCTTCGGCGCGTTTGCGCTGCTCTCGTTTGGGGGCCTGGTGCATATCGAGCTTCGCCGTGGGCGAGACCCCAATGACGAGGCCTGGCAGTCCCTCGTCGAGGTGACGTCGGTGATGCCCTTGGCTGCCCTGCGTCGCGGTGACGCGCATCTGGTGCCGAAGGACCTTGGGTTTCCGGTGCTCCTCGGGCTGGTGACGTACGCGCTGCTGCTGGTGTTGCACGAACCGCTCATCGGGGTCTCCCCGTTTCCGTGACGACCTGGAATAGTGGTGGCGCGTGAAGGACGAGGAGCACCATCTCAGCGACGTGAAGACCGTGGCCTCGACGGTGCTCGACAAGGCTGGCTCCGTGCCCTGGCAGGGGCTGATGACGTTGAAGCCGGGCCTCGACGTGGCTGGGCTGGCGCAGCGTTACATGGATCGCCACGGCGACTATGATGAAGGCGCCTTCGTCGTCTGGCTCGCGGGGAAAGGGCACATCAGCGGAGCCCAGCTGGCGGCGTGGGCGGCGGGGCAGCAGGTCGACGGTGCGGATATCGATGCGGCGCTGGACACGGTGCACGAGAGCGCGGACGGGCGGGCGACGATGGCGTTCTCGTCGAGCCAGCAGTTCGAGCTCCTGTCCGAGCTGGGGCGTGGTGGGATGGGTTCGGTGTTCCTGGCGCGGGATGGGCGCCTGGGGCGGACCGTCGCGCTCAAGCGGCTGACCGAGGCGCCCACGGTCGATACCGCCCGACGGTTCGTCCGGGAGGTGCAGATCACCGCACAACTCGAGCACCCCCACATCGTGCCCGTGTACACCTTCGAGGTCCTCGACGGTGAGCCGGTCTTCGTGATGAAGCTGGTCCAGGGGCGCAGCCTGGACACTGTGCTCGAAGACATCTGCATGGCGTATGAACGGCATGGGGTCGTCAGCAACGAGCATTCGCTCGACCAGCGCCTGGAGGTGTTCACACAGGTCTGCGGGGCAGTCTCCTACGCTCACTCCAAGGGGGTGCTCCATCGGGACATCAAGCCGGCCAACGTGATGTTGGGTGACCACGGCGAGGTCTACCTGGTCGACTGGGGCGTCGCTCATCTCCTCAAGCGTGGTGAGGGCGGCGACGTCGCAGTCGAGGGCGGCGCGCTGTCGCTGGATGGGGCGTCGCTGCAGGCCGAAGAGACCCACGTCGGGCTGGCGGGTACGCCGCTGTACATGTCGCCTGAACAGGCCCTGCGGCTGGAAAGCATTGCAGAGCCGTCTGACCAGTTCGCCCTTGGCCTGCTTCTGTATGAATTGGTGACGCTGCGGCGGGCGTATCGGGCCAAGACCGCACAGGAGGCAATGGACAACGCGGCGCGGGCCGAGCTGCGGCCCATCGTGCACCGCTATGGCGCGCCCATAGCCCGTGAGCTGAAGGCCATCATCCGTCGAGCGACCGCGCGCGATGTGGGGGCACGGTACCCCTCGGTGGCGGCGCTGATGGATGACCTGCGCAGCTTTCAGCGCGGGCTGCCGGTTTCAGCGCTGGAGGAGACCCGCTGGCAGCGGGTCGGTCGCTGGATGCGGCGCAACCGTCGGTGGGCGCTGGGGACGCTCCTGCCGCTCGCCGTATTGCTTCCGGCGCTGGCCATCCTGAGCGCGTCGAGCACGCTGTCAGCGGATGTGCAGCACGAGATGGTGGAGCGCCTGTCGGACCAGCTGCGGAGCGCCAACGTCGACCGCGTACGCACGGCCCTGGACGCGCACCTCAAGCCACAACGGCTGGTCATTCAGGAGAACCTGGACAGGGTCGCGATTGCGGGTGAAACCCTCGCCGACGATAGGCGCTGGGTGAAGCAGTTCTGGTCCCAGCTGCGGCGCTATCCGGGCCTGAAGTATGCCTACTTCGGCACTGCGGCCGATGGCCGTTACACATCGGTGGCCCGGCACCCGGACGGCCTGGAGTTCTCCATCGGCCGGCAGACGCGGAAGCTGCTGCCGGACGGGTCAGCAGGCGAGTTCGTCTCGGCGATAGAAAACTACGATCCGCGGGTAAGGCCCTGGTATGTGGCGGCGGCGACCGCCAAGCAGCCGCGATGGCCCAAACCCTACATCTATCGTGACCTGCCGGACCTCTACGTGAGCCTCGCGGCGCCTGTCTATGACAAGGCCGGGAAGCTGCTGGGGGTGTTCGGGGCGGACCGGACGCTACAGCAGCTCGACCAGTTCATGCACGGCCTGGAGATTGGCAAGACGGGCCGAGCCTACATCGTGGACCGCGAGGGCTGTCTGGTCGCTGCCTCGGTGCCGCTGGGCAAGCGGACCGCCTGTGACGCCCCTGGGAACTCGCCAGACCCGCTCATCAAGGCGACGGCGGCCGAGCTGAAGCGGCGGTTCGACGCCTCGCTGTCGACCGTCTCCAAGGACACGGCCTTCAAGTTCCAGCTGAAGAACGAGGAGCAGATGGTCCAGCTCGCGCCGTTCAACACCGGTGACGGCATCGACTGGGTCATCGTCGTGGCGCTGCCGCGGTCCGATCTCACCGAGCATCTCGAGGAGCACTCGCGGACCACCTGGATCCTGAGCCTCGGGCTTATCCTGGCGGCGCTCCTGATGGGGCTGCTCATCTGGCTGCGGGCACGGGACGCCTCGCGCGACTGACACAAGGAGTGGGGGACCTCTTGGTCATGTTGCCTCTGGTCAGCCCTCAGCGGCGGTCTGCTTGGCGGCCCATTGGGTATACCGCTTGCCGAGCTTGACCTGGTCGGGGCTGACACAGCGGTCGTCTACCGCGTGGCGCTTGAACCGGACGCAGTAGTTGCCGTCGTCGCTGCGGCTGAGGATCCAAGCGCGCTCCCAGTCGCCGAACGGGTCTTTGGCGCGGACCGACGGGCCCCAATAGCCGTCTCGCTGCATCCAGCGGCTCCAACGGGTCAGCGCCGTGTAGTCGGCCCACTTGTGGCCGGGGCGGTAGACCTTGTCGCGCTGGTACTCCTGAATCTTCGCCGAGCAGGGGTTTTCGGCCTTGGTCCAGAAGCTCGTCTTCTTCTTGCCCTTCACCCGGTCGGTGACGGTCGTGTGCTGGTGCGCGACCTTGAGCGAGATCTTGGTGTCGTACCCCGCCTGGCTGTGCGTGTAGCGGCCGCAGTACTTGCCTTCCGTCCCCTGGTCGGAGGTGAGCGCCACATAACGGACCGCGCCAAAGTCGCCGGCCGGGCCGACGTAGTGCACGCCGCGGCGGGGACTGAGCATCACCATTCCGACGGCGCCTTCGGTCACAACCGGGCCGGGGAGGGTGTTGTCGGAGCGGTCCTGCAGACCGGCCCACCATCGCAGGGTGCCGCCGAGGTGGACCCAGGAGGGGAGCTTGGTGGTGGTGCCGTCGACCGTCACCGTCACGCCGAGGTCCAGGTCCATGGTGACCTTCTTGGGGTCATCGGTGCGCTCGAAGCGCTGTGCATCCATCCATGAACGGAGGAGCTTCATCGGGACCAGGACCACAGTGCCGTTGCCCTCGGCGTCGGTGGTCACGGTCGTGCCAGCGATGGTCACTTTGGCGTTGGGCGTCGTACGGAAGCGGACCTCTAAATCCTTCTTCAGGTGCATGGGCTGGACGGTCAGCGGACCGAGCCCGCCTTTGAACACGAAGGGGAAGGGTGTGCGGTCATCGACCGTCGGTGAGGCTCCCAGCAGTTCGAACGACGGTTTGGCGCTGGCTTTGGTTGCTGCTTCTTCCTGGGCTTCGACCGACGCGCTCTTGGCGGTCTCGACAGCCGGGGCGCTGTCGACGGCAACGTCCCCAGTGCTCTGGGTGCAGCCGGCGATGCCGACCAGCAGGGTCGTCAGAGCGGTAAGGAATCGGGGGGGCAGGGTTCGGGTCATGGTGGTTCTCCTCTCTTCGGTGCCACTTGCTCGGGCACCATGGAAACGAGGACGGCCCGGGCCCACCTACCTGGCCTAACACCCCCTTACGCGTCGGCGGGCAACGCTCCGAAAGTCGGTGTAAGCGCATCATTGGTGGGGCAACGCTGTTGCATGAACGTCCGTGAAGCCATGCCCTGCTTGCAGGCGCTTGCCGACTTGGCTTGTTCGCGCCTTGGTCATCAGTCTCATCGAGCCTGCGCCGATCGAGGCAGTGCCGCAGGAGACGAACACCTGGAGGACCTGGATGTCGTTCTACTCGCCCAGGCTCTCCTGCCACAGGGCGCCCCCGATCAGCATGCCGATGAAGGCGCCCGTGAAGCCCAGCAATGCACCGAATCGGCTCATCGTCGAAGGGTAGGGCACCGGAGCACGGAGGCGCGAAGCGTTGGCGCCAACTTGGGTGGGAAGTGCGAAGTGTCGTTCGCGGTCCCTCGTGGGGTGCGAAACGCGCAACACGCTGATTTTGTTGCGGACCCGTGGGTGGCCCGTATCTTGCTGACAAGCCGGGCGACCGACCAACGGCCTGGATACGATAGAGGTATCGATGACCGCAGTACTGACGCTAAACACCCTTCAGCGCGACTTTCCCAAGGCGCGGCTTGCCAACCACACCATCCACGTGAACTGCACGCCTGAAGAGTTCTACACGGTCGTCAGCGACTACGAGAGCTACCCGGACTTCGTCCCCAGCCAGCGCTCGGCCACGATCCTGACCCGGGACAACTCCGGCCCCATCGACCGCTTCACGGTCCAGATGGAGCTCGCCCTGGTCAAGCAGATCCGCTACCAGCTGCGCGCCGAAGGCGTCCCCGGTCAGTCCCTTACCTGGAGCCTGGTCGACGGCGACTTCATGAAGCAGAACGTCGGCAGCTGGCTCCTTGAGGAGCGCCCCGACGGCAGCACCCACGCGACCTTCCAGATGGCGGTCGTGCTCAAGGGCTGGCTGCCCAAGTCGCTGGTCAACACCCTCATCAACAAGACTTGCCCGGCGACCGTGAAGGCCTTCAAGGCCGAGGCCGAGCGCCGCTTCCGCTAAGTCCCCGTGACAGCCAGCCGGCCCTCTATTGGCCAGCTGGACCTCACGTAAAGGCTGCGCGCTTCAGCCATCGCCCGACAACCTCCGGCTGAGGGAGCTGGCCGACCAGCCAGTGGTGTCTCTCTGCAGCAGGTTCTTCGTGGCGTTCGGTCGCCACCCCGCTCCGGCGCATGCAGCCCAGGGCGGCCGGCCCCCAATTGAGTTGTGCACGCGTGATGGTGTGTCATCATCCCGCCGATGGTGTCTTGGACACCCGTCGAAGCCCCCCGATGCCGGACCGCCCCCATGCAGAACCTCATGGCTATCCTTGCCGTGTCCTCCATTGCTTTGCTCGCTTGTCCCGATGACAAACGACAGGTGGGCGAGAACTGTTTGAGCCACGCGGAGTGCGCCTCGGGGTTGTGCTACGGCAGCTGTCTGGACCCGGACTTCGACAATGACGACGATGGACTGACCAACGAGACCGAGCACGACTACGGCACCTCGCCGCTGGATCCGGACACCGATGGAGACGGCCGGGACGACGCTGTGGAGCTGGCTCTGGTCGATGGCGAGGCCGAGGACACTGACGGCGACGGCGTCCTCGACGCCCTCGAGTCGTCCATCGAGGATGCCGACTCCGACTGCACCTCCGACCAACTCGACGCCAGTGGCGAGGCGTCCGAGGCGTACATCCTGGAGTATTGCGGGATCGCCAACAGCGGCGTCTGCCAGGGGCGCCTGACCGACATCACGCTCCACTGCGACGTGGTTGATGGGGAGTTGGTCCCGTCCGACCCGCCGTGCACCTATGGAGAGATTCCGGACTACGCCGTGTACGAGGAGTGCAGCAACGGCATCGACGACAACTGTGACGGGTTCACCGACAACTGCGCCGATGTCGACGTCGATGGTGACGGGTGGGACGACGCGGCCGAGCTAGCGTGTGGCACGGACCCCCACCTGGGCACGGACGCACCGACCGACACCGACGGAGACCTGATCTGCGACGTCGTCGATGTGGACGATGACGGTGACGGTTGGGAGGACACCGACGAGACGGCGTGCGGTACGGACCCGTTGGTGGCCACGGACGTCCCCGTGGACACGGACGGCGATCGGATCTGCGATGTCCTCGACGAGGACGACGATGGCGATGGCTGGCTGGACGCCGACGAAGCGGCCTGCGGCACGGACCCGCTGGTGGCTATGGCCGTTCCCGTGGACACGGATGCGGACCAGAGCTGCGATGTGCTCGACGATGACGACGACGGCGATGGCTGGCGGGACATCGACGAAGCGGCCTGCGGGACGGACCCGCTGGTGGCCACGGACGTTCCCGTGGACACGGACGCGGACCAGGTCTGCGATGCGCTGGACGAGGACGATGACGGCGACGGCTGGGTGGACACTGGCGAAGTAGCCTGCGGGACGGACCCGCTGGTGGCCACAGAGGTGCCCGTGGACACCGACGGCGACGATACCTGCAATGCGCTGGACGACGATGATGACGGCGACAGCTGGGTGGACACCTACGAGACGTCGTGCGGCTCCGACCCGCTGGTGGCCAGCGACATCCCGGTGGACACCGATGGCGACAGCACGTGTGACGGAGAGGACGACGACGACGACGGCGACGGCTGGGTGGACACGTATGAGGCGTCGTGCGGCTCCGACCCGCTGGTAGCTAGCGACATCCCGGTGGACACCGATGGGGACAGCACGTGTGACGGAGAGGACGACGACGACGACGGCGACGGCTGGCTGGACACGTCCGAGGCGGCCTGCGGCTCGGACCCGCTGGTGGCCAACGACACCCCTCTGGACACCGATGGCGACGGCTCGTGTGACGGAGAGGACGACGACGACGATGGCGACACCTGGCTGGACGTCGACGAGACGGCGTGCGGCTCGGACCCGTTGTCCGACGTTTCCGTACCGGTGGATATCGATCTGGACGCGGTCTGCGACGGCATCGATCCGAGCATCTGCTACGACGTGGACGGTGACGGCGTTTGGGACGGTACCGGCACACGTTTGGACTGCCCGCCGGCGCTCATCGACAGCGATCCGGAAGTGGCGACGGCCTGTGCCGACATCGACGATGACGGGTGCGATGACTGCGCTCTAGGGCCCTTTGATCCCACCAACGACGGTGTGGACAGCGACCTCGACGGGATTTGCGACCTGGGCGACATCGCCGTGGGCGACGGCACCGTGTGCCTCGACAACGACCACGACGGCTGTGACGACTGCAGTGTGGCGGCCTACGACCCGGCCAACGACGGCACCGACGACGATGGCGACGGCGTGTGCCAGCCGGTCGACACCCTGGCCGACGACGCGTCTCTGCTGCTCCACTACAACTTCGACGACAACTACGTCGGTAACCCCAACCCCTTCGGGAACCGCGCTGCCAGCGATGGCACGTACGATGGTGTCGGTACCGATGGGGCTGTTTTCTCGGTCGACCCCGAGCGCGGCGGGGTGCTGAGCTTACCCACCGCTGGAGACAGCGTGACCGCAACGGGGTTCAAGGGGGTGCTGGGCACTGCAGCGCGGACCCTGATGGCCTGGGTGAAGACGAGCGCCAACGGTGACATCATCTACACCGGCACCACCAGCCCAAACGGCGCGCTCTTCCAGCTTCACGTCGGCGACGCCCTGCAGGTCACGGGGGTGCTCTGCGTCGGCATCCAGGGGGATCAGCACTGCGGTACCGATGTTGTCGCCGACGGCAACTGGCACCACGTCGCCGTCGTGGCGCAAGCCAACATCTCGGCACTCAACCTGCGCCTGTTCGTCGATGGCAAGCTGCAGCCGCACTCCAACGGGCGCCGCGACCGGACCGTCGATACCGTTGCCGGGGCTGACGCTCTGATCGGCGGCAACTTCGTCGGGAGCCTCGATGACCTGCGTGTGTACAATCGGGCGCTCTCCGTGGCCGAGGTAAGGGCTGTCTTCGGGCCCAGGCCCTGCACCCAGGACGCCCACTGTGACGACGGCAACGCCTGCACCACCGGTACCTGCTTAGGCACCGGGGTGTGCGAGCTGACCTCGGTGACCTGCAGCCCGTCGTCGTGCCAGCAGCTCTGGGCCGAGGACGAGCTCGCAGCCGACGGTGACCACACGCTGTTCGTCGACAATGACCCCACCAAGGGCTACTCCGCGCATTGCGCAGACATGGCCGTCGGACCCCGGACCTACCTGAACCTGGCCAACATCGACAACGCCGGCGGCCAGACTCACGCAACGGGCCAGAATTTCAGCCACTACGGGGCGGGGCAAGACCTCCCCTTGCTGACGATTTGGTACTCCAGGGTCAGCTTCAACCCCGTCTTGCTCGTCGTCGACACCAGCGACCGCAGGTTCACGACGACCCTCGGCACACCTGCCACCAACGGCAACAACGCCAACGAATTTCCAACGTATGCCTCCTGCGGCTCGTGTGTGAGCCATGACACTGCTGCCGGGACCGCGAATGTCGACCTACGCGGCACGCCCTTTGCGGTGGCGACCGAGGAAACCTGGGTGCCAGGCGGTTTTGCCAACGCCGGCACGGCCAACTTTCCCGCCGATCCGGATCCGGCCAATCCCCCCCACGACGACCGCAAAGTGGTCAACATCACCGGCGGCGGATTCTGCGGGTACAACTCGCCGGGGCCGCAAAACGGAAAGGCTCACTTGAACGGAGCCTACAAGCTCGATCTGATGTGGCAACCCGACCTGTAGCAACCGCGCATCAAGGGCGCTTGGCGATCTCCGCGCACAACGATACGGTCTTTCGGGTCGCGCGATGCTGCGGGCCCAGGCTCCGCTGACGCGCTTCCAATGCCGCTTTGCAGTGCTTGGCCGCCACGTCGCGTTTGCCCGCCTCGTGGTTCAGCAGGGCCAGGTTGAACGCGACCTGCGCCGTCGTGGGGTGGTCTTTCGGTAGCGCCTTCCCGGCAAGCTCGTAGGCCTTCTCGTAGAGCCCGATGGCCTCCGCCGCCCGCCCTTGACGTTCGACCACGATGGCCAGGCTGTTCAGCGTCGTCACCAGCCCTGGGTGCAGCTCACCGTGAGCTTGTCGCTTGAGCGCCAGCGCCTTCTTCAGGTGGTCTTCCGCGTCGGCCGGCCGCTTCCCCATGTCGGCGTTCACGCCCAGGTTCTGGTGCAGCTTGCCCCGCAGTGCCGCCGGGAGTTGTTGCTTCTCCGCAATCTCCAGCGCGCGCTTCAGTGTCTTGTCCGCCCGGGCGTAATCGCGCGCGTGCATCTCTGTGCCGCCGAGGCCCAGGAGAGCGTTGACGATCGGCTCGCGCTGGTCGGCCGGGAGGTGCTGCTCCATGACGCCAATCGCGGCGCGCTGCCGTTTCGCGGCCTCGGGGTACTGACCCAACACGTCCAGCGCGTTGCCAAGCGAGCTGCCGGCGTAGGCCGCTTTCAGGGGCTTGCCGAGTTCTTCGAAGAGCTTCACGGCCCGACTCAACGGGGCGACGGCATCCCGTGGTCGCCCCAGACGCCGTTGGGTCACCCCCAGTCCGTGCAGGGCTGCGGCCTGGACGCTCTTGTCGGGAGAGCGGCTGGCTGCACTGAAGCCCACAAGTGCGTCCTGAAGACGGTTGGCGTCCAGGTGGGCGTTCGCCTGCTCGACCGTCGTAGCTGACGCTGAGACCTGCTTGGGGCCGGCGGGCTGTGATGTTGGAGCCTTGTTCGGCGGGGAAGGGGAAGCCGGAGCAGGCGTGGCCCTCGGAGCGGCGCTGACCTTGCCCGGTGGCTTCTTGGCCTCATGGGTGTCCTTGCGACCGCACGCCAGCATCAGGGCGGCAAGCAGCAGCGTCGTCCAGAGCCGGCTCACGACGCCTCGGCCTCGACGACAAGCGCGGCGACCGCATCCGACAGCCCCTCCGGCGTCGTCTCGACGCGCCGCGCACCGGGCGGCGTGTCCTCTGCCTCAGTGACAAGGACCGCCACGGCCTGAATGCGGCAGCCGATGGCCGCCGCGAGGTTGGGGTGGTCCGGGTCCATGGCGAAGATGCCATCCAGCGGCACCTCCAGCTGGTCGGCGCGGCGCTGAAGCTTGGCGCGGTCGGCCATCCCGGTGAACCCGACCTGGAACCAGCCGCGGAGCTTGCGCAACGCCGGACGCGCCAGCCCTGGCGTCCGCAACAACAGGTCGGACCCGACAAGGACCCAGCGGAGCGCGACGTCGCCGTCCTCCTCGACAACCTCGACGGGCGGTGTGTCGACCGCGGGCGGCGGCGACGGCTTGGTCGTCGGCGCAGGAGAGCGTTTCTCCTGCCGCGGCTTCACCTTCATCTCCCACGCCTGCAGCGGTGTCGTAGGCTTGTTCTTCCGGGCCTCCTCCGCCGCCTTGAGCACCGCGGCCCGACTCACCCCCTCGCGTATCGTCATGGGCTTCTCGATGAAGGCGGGGGCGCGCTTGGCCGGCGCTGTGTTGGGCTCCTCGATGAAGCTCCGCGACCGTACGCTACCGCCTCGTGGCGCCATGACGGGCCCGGCTGGAGGTGGTGTGCCCACCCGCTGCCCGGCCAGCCAGCTGTCGACGGGCGGACCGCAGCGATCGAGCGTGGGCTCGGCGGCGGCTTCCACCGCCTCTAGCTTGCAACCCTCCACCGCCCGCAGCCGCTGCCCTTTGGTGCGCACCAGGACCAGCCGGTGACCGGCCCTCGGGCTGGACTCGCACAACCGGGTGACGTTCCCCGCCACCACGTAACGCTCCATCATCAGGTCCAGCCCGCCCGCCAACAACGCCGTCGAGCCTTCGGGCCCGACGGCGACGGTCAGCCGGCAGTAGATGTACGCCTCCGCCTCCGGGTCGGGCTCCCAGGAGACCTGGAGAACCCGGGCGCCGGCGGGGATGGGGGTGCTTTGGAAGACCGGAGCGTCGTCAGCCATGGGCGGCAGCTTAGCAGCTGTTCACCGGCTACGGGATGCAGCACACCGTGATGGTGTCGAGCTCCTCGACCTCGCCGTCCACGTAGCCCGTGCTGGGCTTGCAGCTGGCCGTGGCCTTGGCGTCCAGCGCCACATGGTTCGGCGCGCCGTCGACGATGGTGCACTCGGCCTCGACCGACATCGACTCGACCAGCAGGGCGCCGAAGCCGCAGCCGCTGCCGCTGACGAAGTCCACGTCCGCGTCGCACGAGCCCTTGGGCGCGCTGCAGGAGCACTCACCGCAGGCGCGGGTGTCGTCGTAGTCGCGCGCCGCCTGGACCTTCACGCTGTAGGCACCCTCGGGGCACTCCTGGTTGCCAGGGGCCATGATGCACAGGTCGGGATGGAAACCCGGAGGGGGCGCCGGGAGGCACAGCCCGTCGCCGGCTTCTCCGCACTGTGCGGCGTCAGCACCACCGCTGCAGACCTGCACCTGCGAGGCCCAGGTGGGCTCGGGGATGCGCTCGGTCAACCAGGGCTCACAGCTTCCGCCGTCGACCTTCAAGTCGGCCTCGACCGTCCATCCGGACGCGGCCTGGATGCCGCCCAGGTCGACGCAGCTGTCCGACGACAGCTCGATGGTGTCCATCAAGAAGCCAATTCCGCCGCAGCCGTTCCAGCGCTTGAGGCTGACATCGCCGGCGCAACTCGTTCCATCGGCGTCGCCACAGCTGCACTCGCAGCTGGTCTTGCCGGTGTCGAGGCCGCTGAACCCCTCGAACGTCGTTTCGGACCAGTTGCCGACGCAGGGCGGGGCGGGCACATCCAGCGCGCCTTCGTACATGGTCACCGGACCGCTCCAACCGGAGGGCACGCTCGGGGCACAAAGGTGAGTCCCCGGGCAGCCCGGGTCGTCCGCGGGCACGACGACCGGGTCGCTGGGTGGGTCGGCGGGCGTCGGGTCGACGTCTCCCGGAGGGGAGGGCGGGTCGTCCGGCGTGGTTGGGTCGTCGCCCGGTTCCTCGGGCGTGGTGGTCGGGTCCGCTTGAGCGTCGAAGTCGACAACGCGGATCTCCGGACATGCAGCGAGCGAAACCAGAGCGGTCAGAGCGGCGCATAGGGGAAGGGTCAGTCGCATGGTAGCCTCCAATCGGGTCGGTGATGCTCAGTGGAGCGATGATAGTCCGCAATGTGAACACCGTTTGCTGATTGGCTCATGACCTTGGAGGTAAGGGGCTTCCTCACGCGCTGCTCGTCGGCTTAGAGTCGGCCCATGGAAGGGGTCGTCATCCTCGGCATCGTGGTCGGAATCGTCGGCGTGCTCGTGTTCGGCTTGCGCACCGCCGCTCGTCGCGCATTCCCCGATATTGCGCAGGACATCGACCAGGAGAAGACGCTGGCGAAGGGGGCGTCGAAGGACCTCTTCCAGCTCCGGCGGGCGCTGAAGAACCGGAGCCTGGAGCGTGAGAAGCTTCTCAAGAAAGGTGTCCGTAGGTTTGGCTGGGAGGCGCTGGCCAAGGACGTTCGGCGCATCGTCGCCAACCCCAACGAGTACGACGGCCTGCGCGTGGTCGCCGTCCGGCTGTTCGCCCAGCACGACCCGGCTCCAGTGGACGCGCTCGGCACCATCGCTGACAACCGGCACGAGACCCTGAAGATGCGGCAGTTGGCCTGTCAGCTTCTGGGCGAGCGGGGTGGCACCGATATCGAGCGGCACCTGCTGCGCGCCCTGCGTCAGGGTGACCCGGACTCCCCCAACGGTGACCTGAAGTTGAGACGGCAGCTTCTCGAGATTCTGGCGGTGCACGGGACTGCGAGGGCCAAGGACCTGATTCTCCAGGTCTGGGCCGACCATGTCGAGCTGGCCGCCGACGCGCGTCGGTCCGTCGAGGCTATCGAAACGCGTACCCTGAAGGCGGTTGGGGGACGGCTGGAACTCGCCGACACGCTTGGCGGCGAGCTCTCGGCGCCCGCGCCGGACGAGGACGGGACGCTGGCGCTGTCCGAGTCGGAGTCCGAGCCAGCCTGACTGCCGGTGGCGGCAGCCCGACGCCGAAGGGAAGGGCCCAGAATCTGAAGATGGCGAAGGCCATGACGCACGTCTCCCGTCCCGCAGGCGCGGGTCAGCAGGTCCGCGCATGGCGGACCGGTTCGGACAAAGGGACGGTGAGCCGTCCCCGTGAGAGGTCGACGCAGGTAGCGCCCCGCGCAGGGGCGGGGTGCTACGCGCTCTCGAGGGCGGGCTTCTTCTTGGAGCCGTTCTTGTTGGTGGCCTCTTCGATCATCTCGATGAGCTTGGGGATCTTGTCGAAGATCTTGTCGATGATGCCCTTCTTGTCGGCGATGGGCATGACCTCGACGCCGTCCTCGGTGAAGATGGCCACGCCTACCGGGCGGACCTTGGCCCCCATTCCCGAGGCGCCACCGACGCCCTTGCCGCGGCCGCCCTTCCACTTGTTCTTGCCGCGGCCCTCGTGGCCCTGCATCTCGCCCTCGCCAGCGCCGCCACCGACACCCATGCCCACGCTCAGGCGCGACAGGGGCACGATCTTCACAGCGCCCAGGTCAATCTCTTGCCCGACCACGACGTCGGACTGGGCGGCCTCCTCGAGCTTGCCCGAGACAAGGCCCATGAGTTCGATAAGAAAGTCCATGTTTCCGTTTGTTTTTCCGTCAGCCATCGTTTGTCCTCCTCCTTGTAGTGTTCTTCGCTAGGGGTCTAGTGGCCCAGGTTCTCGAGTCGGACCTTGCCGTTGTCGACGACGAGCACGGCCACAGGGCACGCGGTGGCGCGACCACCCGCACCACCACCGGAGCCAGCGCCAGCGCCTTCGCCTTCCTCTTTGCCTTCGCCGGAGCCGCCCAGCCCGCCGAACCCGAGGCTCAGCTCGCACAGGGTCAGCACGTGCCGGTCGCCCACGCTGATGGGCTTGGCCACGACGGCGTTGCGCCCTGCCAGCGTCTTGAGGCGGCTGGTCACCGCTTCGAACATTTCCTTTAGATGTTTCATGGTCGTCGTCTCCCTGCCGCAGGCGCGGCCGTAAAAGTAAGTGGTCAGGCGGCGCGCAGGGCGCGCCATGTCTCTCGGTCGAGGTACAGGGTCAGCAGCAGCCACAGCACCTGTGCGGGCCAGACCCAGCCTCCCAGGCGGGCGCGGAGGTAGAGGACCTCCTCGACCCAGTCCACGTCGACGCCCAGCAGCCCCTCCGGGAGCAGCGTCTCGAGAGCCAACAGGCTTCGATGCAGCTGAGCGGTCTGATGGGCGTCGGGGAGTCCCACGATGCCTTCTACCCGGCCACTGAGGTGCAGGGTGTGGACCGCTCGTCCAGCGAGCAGGATGAACAGGCGAAGTCGGTTCAGGGTGCGAACGACGCCGCCGTCTTTCCCTGTACTATCCGCGTCGTCGTCCGACTGTTTCGCCTTTTTGCGTTCAGCCTTCTTTTTATCCTTCTCGGCCTTGCGGGCCTTGCGCGCTTCCTTTTTGAGGCGCTTCTTCTCGCGCTTGTCCGGGTCGGTCTCGCGCAGCGGCTCGCGCCACACGGTCAGCCCCATCAGGCGGAAGGCGATGACGCCGTCGCTCACCTGCACCCCCAGGAGCCCGAAGGCCCATGTCCCGCGGAGGCCATACCAGGCGCCTTCCTCGTCATCGAGCTCGCCGACCGCCGCGAACGAGATCGGCATCAGCACCAGCAGCGCGACCAGCGCCAGCAGGATGAGGAGAACCCAGAGGAGGATGTCGACGACCATCATCAGGCGGCCCTCCGCTGGAACAGGGACGCCGCGCGGCGCTTCACGCTCTCGGTGAACTTGCGCCGCAGCCACGACGGCTCGGAAGGGCCACGCTCCGCCCGGCGCGCTTCCTTCTCCGCGCGCTTCATCTCTTTGCGAGCTTTCTTCTCGCGCTTGCGCCGCATCTTTTCCAGCTCGTCCTCTTGACCCCATCCGAGCAGGAACAGCGGGCCAAAGGCGAACTGCATGGCGCCGAGCCTGGAGAGCATGCCCCGGGGGGGCCGGGTCGTGCGGGGTCCGCGCCCCGCGGACGCGTCGGCGGGAACCGGCGCGCGTCCCAGACGGGTCACGCGTCGCTGACGACGCGGCGAAACCTGGGGTTCCAGCCCGAGTTCTTTGATGATGCGGTCGTCGAGGCCATCGGGGGCCTCCAGGGGAGGTGCCGTCGCGAGCACTTCGCGGAAGGCGATGGCCTCGGCGAGCACTTCGGCGACCTCGGGCCGAACCAGCATGCGCTCGGTCTCACGGGTCTCACTCGGGCTCAGCAGGCCGTCCAGATAGGCGTCGAGGCGCTCTTCCAGAGCGGCGCGAACCATGGTGCTTATCGTCATGTCGCTCATGCGCTGCCTCCACCGAAGACAGGGGCCAGGGCCTTTCGCAGCACCTTGCGGGCGCGGTGCAATCGTGTTCGGACGGTGTTGCGGTTCATGCCCACGGTCTCACCCACCTCCACATCCGTCATGCCCTCCTGATAGCGGAGGGTCACCAGCGCGCGGTCCTGGGCCGACAGGCGCTCCATCGCCTGGAGCACCAGGGCGCCGGCTTGGCGTGACGCGGTCACCTGCTCAGCGCTATGGAACCGTGTGTCTTCCACGTGCTGCATGTTCGCCGGGTCTGTCGCGATACCGCTCTTGCCGGCCTTGGTCATCCGTTTGAGGCACACGTGATAGGTGATGCGACCGAGCCACGGCCCCAGCGGCCGGGTCGGGTCGTAGCTGTCGAAGGAACGGTGCATCTTTACGAATGCCTCCTGGGTGGCATCTTCGGCCTCCGCGCCCGGGCCCAACATGCGGGCCGCCAGGCGATAGACCTTGGGAGTGTGGCGCCGGATGAGCTTTCGCCACGCCCGTCGGTCACCGTTTCGCGCCTTGTGGCTGAGCTCGGCATCCGACTCTCCTTCTGGGGGGATCTGCTTTCGCATTCACCCCTGCATATCCGGTGCGTGCGCACCGTGTTTCAACTTTCTGCAGACGCCCACGGCGACCTACCGCACGACCCCGGCCCAGGTGGCGTAGCGGGCGAAGAGCACGCCCGCGAGCCACAGGTGTTCATCCACCCAGGCCATGCCGGCGGCGTCCTTGCCTTCACCCCACGGCGCGCGGACCAGGTGGACCTGCATCCGTGCATTGTTCACGTCGACCGTTCCCCCTGCGCGTATCACGCCGCCCAGAGCTGCGCGCACCACTGCGTCAGAGAGCCAGGTGTCGACAGGCTCTTCGGTGCCGCTGCGGATGAAGACGGCCTGGTCGAAGGCGTCGTCACCGGTCTGCTGGTCGCGCTGGGGAATGGGCTTGCCGAAGAACGCACCGAGCCGCTCGCTCCAGGAGGGCTGCTCCGCACAGAAGCTGGCTTTCATGCCGGTCACCTGGTTGCCCCGCAGGGCGGCCTGGACCTCGATGAACGCCTTCTTGGACGCGTGTTCCCGGTGGAACCCCCGCACGGAGCTCTTCACGCCGAAGCTGCCCAAGGCTTCCAGCCCGGTGACGGCCGTCTTGGCGTCGGCGCCCAGGCAGCGACGACAGACCGTTGCCCCGGTCGCGGCGTGGGTGCTCAGGTCGGCCCCAGCGCCGCACATCTCGCATGTCTGGCCACCCGCCATCGTGGTCGCTCCGGGTTTGCGTGGATGGGCTCGACCTTCGCAGACCTTCGAGCCGCACTCAATCGCAGTCGCTCACATCGAAAAGAGCATGCCTACCATCTACTTCGACGGACAGACCCTGACCTCGCACGAAGGTGAGACCCTGCGCAACGTGCTAAAGCGGCATAGGCTGACGCCGCACAACGGCCGCGCCCGATGGTTCAACTGCAAGGGGTTTGGTACCTGCGGGACCTGTGCGGTCGAGATCGACGTCCTGTCCGGGCCGGAGCTCCCGGAACCGAAGGGGCGCGAGGCATGGCGCCTGGACTTCCCGCCCCACACCTCCGACAGCGGCCTCAGGTTGGCCTGCCAGATTCGGGTGTTGGGCGACCTGGCCGTCGTCAAACACCCGGGCTTTTGGGGCCACGAGGTCCCCGGTGAGCCCGAGGAAGGCCTAGTTGGCGATGGTGAGGTTGTCGCCATCGCGGGTGACCACAAACGGTAACAGGCTCCGTGTGGCTGGACCCTCGATGAGACTGCCGTCCAGCTGGTACTCGGAGCCGTGGCACGGGCAGACGAACTTCTCGCCTTCGCGTTCGACGCTGCAGCTGGCGTGGTTGCACTCCGAGCTCATGGCGTCGTAATCGCCGGCCACATTGCGCACGATGATGGGGTGGTCATGGCCGCTCACCGACGTCGGGATGAACACGATGCCGCCGTCGTCGGCCAGCGCCGGATAGTCGGCGAGAGCGACGACCACGGGGTTCGACAAGGTGTCCTGCGGGCCCCAGCATCCTGTGACCCCGGTGGTGGCTGTGAGCAGGCCGACGCCGCCCAGCTTCAGTGCGGTGCGACGGCTGCAGTCGACGCAGGTCTTGGCGTTCTTGGACATAGCGGGGCTCCTGATGTGGTGACGGCTGACAGCCTATTCGATGCGGGCCGTTCCTTCGAAGTACGTTCGCGCCAACGCGGTCGCTGCAGTCCCGACCTGTGACCCGATGATGCGGCCGTCGTAGTCGTCGTGATTGACGTGGATCCCGCCCCAGATACGGGACTGGCCGGCCTGGTCCGAGGCGTCGAAGAAGGTGGCCCAGCGCAGCGTGATGGGCTCGGTGGGCCCAGCCTCGAAGTGCAGGAATCCGGGCTGGAAGGTCGCTTCCGAGGATCCACCCGGGAAGTAAGGGCTGCCCGTAAGCTCCGTCAATACTTGCGCGGCCGCCCGGCTGAAGGTGCTGTGCCCGGAGACATAGCCAGGGAACGCCGGCGTCACAAAGGTCCGACGCTGGTACGGGATCCAGTCCTTGGCGCGGATCCATCCGATGCCTCCGATGGCGTTGTCGCGGTCGCCTGGCTCGCCGCGCCACGACCACACGGCGATCTCGCCAATGTACCGGCTCAGGTGGGCGTGCTTTCCGCCATTGGCGGCCGTGTCCTGGGTGATGACCTCGATGAGGCCGGGCTCCAGCGGCAACCCGTCCGGATGGAACGAAGGCCCGTTGTCGTCCGTGCGCTGGCCAAGAGCGCCCATGGTGCGGATCAGCGTGATGGGGCGGGCGCTGATGTACTCGCGCTTGAGCTCCCATGCGGAAATGGCCGCGTCATGCACGGCCCCATTGAGCGCGAAGAACAGGTGCACGTCCCAGGCCAGCGGGTCCAGCGACTCTCCCTGGCCGAACAGCTTGCGCTCGAACGCGGGGTTGTCGCCCAGCCGGTGGGCCAGCGTGTTCCAGTGCCCTGGCGGAGTCTCCGAGTCCGGACCGTCGGCCCAGAACTCGGCCAGGATGCGTCCGAAGTCGCCCCGCTTGACCATGATCGGGGCGTAGGGCTGCTGGGTCACCGGGTTCGCGTCGTAGCCGGTGCCGTCATCGGTGCCCAGGGTGCTGTTGCCGATGGATGCGGGCGAGACATCCATCATCTCGCCATCGTCGATGTCCAGCCACGCCGTGAAGCGGATGACCTCCACCGAGGCGTCTACCAGGCGCTGGTCCAAGGCCACGGGAGGCTCGCCGATGTCGTAGTAGGGGGCGCCCGGGGAGGGGCGCGCCATGGCAAAGGGTGTGACTGCGCCCCAGTGGGCGCCGATATACTCGCGGCTGCCAGAGCCCTCGGGGATGCCGTTCTGGGTGACGGCCTCGGCCAGGATGAGCTGCTGCCAGACCAGCGGGTCATCCGTAGCGCTGCCGGGGAGGTCCACGATGAGCCGCGGCTGGTCCGGCGTGTAGTCTTCGGGGTCGGCGTAGTCGTTGGCTTCGTTGGAGCCGTCGTCGGCGAACGCGTCGATGTAGGCCTGGCCGATCCGGTTCCCCAAAGCCCGCGGCGTGTCGCCCGTCGTGATGGTGTCGGTCGTGTCGTACCCGAGGACGCCCATGAAGGCGTCGAAGCAGGCTGACGAGACGTCCCCGCCGACGGCGTTCACGTAACGGTGGGTCAGGACGCGATAGGCCGCGTAGCTGATAGCCTCGTGGCGGGCGGCCTCGACGTCGGAGGCGGTGTGTTTGTCGGTCACCAGGTAGCCGTCGGCCACCGTCTGGTAGGCGGCCCAGGCGTCCCACGTAGCCGCCGAGACGTGGAAGAGGTTACGAGCGTGGACCGTGGGCCGCGGGGTGTCCCGGCGGATCGCATTGAGCAGCTGCTCGTTCCAGCGGCGGGCCACGGACTTGTCGGGCTCGGGATCGATGGCGTCGGCCGGGCAGGTGGCGGGGAGCGGGGTGTCCGGTTCCAGCTGAATCGTGGCGATGGCCCGGTTGTGGATGGCCACGCCGGCGTTCAGAGCGCTCGTGAGGACATTGCCGCCGACGCTCCAGACGCCGCCGTCCGGGTCGACCCAGGTGGCATGCAACGACTCGATGAACAGGTCGAGGCCGTGGTCGACCTCCTCCCAGGGCTGTCCGGCGACGCCGCGGTACAGAAAGCCAAAGCCCCCGCTGACCCACGCGGTGCCATCCGGGGCGACCCACACACCCTGTAGCAGGGGCGCGCTATCGGGGGCGTTGGCGGCCAGCTGGTCCCCCTCCAGGGAGTAGGCCACGCCGGAGTTGGCCCCGCCGACGACCACGACGCGACCCGAGTCGTTGCCGTGGACAGTGAAAAGGAGGCCATTGGTGCCGGTCTCGACCTGGGTGAAGCCGTCGGTGCGGTTGCCGCGCAGCACGGCGCCGCGCCCGCCGACGACCCAGACGTCGTCGCTCGAGGTGCCCCAGACCTTGGTGAATCCGGGGAGGTCGTTCTGCGCGTTCAGCGCGACGTCGGGGACCGGGACTTCTGACCAGGAGGTTCCGTCAAAATGCCACAGCAGCCCGTTGCGGCCGCCCGAGGAGCCGACGGCGTAGACATCGTCCGAGGTAGGGCCCCACAGGCCGAAGAGGATCGTCTTGCCAAGACCCGGGGTGGCCAGCCGCTCGAACGCACCGTTCCGATAGCGCAGCACCAGCGCGTCGGAGCCCGCGAACATGACGGTCCCGTCGTCGAACGCGCGGACCCACCACAGGTCACCTTCCACTCCGGTGTCGCGCCGCTCCCAGGTCGTGCCGTCCCAATGCAGCACCATCGGGCCTTCGCCGTCGTCAGCGCCCACGAGCCACACATCCTTCGAGGAGGTGCCATGCACCGACAAGAGGGCGGCCTGGGGGCTCTCCGCGACGATGGTCCAGTCATCGGCGGGTGGCGTCGGGGGCTTGGGATCGTCGGGACAGCCGCTGGCGGAAAAACCGAGCGACAGGGCGATGAGCGCTATTTTCCAGGGGAATCCGATGCCTTCCATAGTCATGGTTTCAACGATGCCGACCGGATCCACCAGATGCGCACACCTTTCTGACAGGATGAACATCGTTTCTGAGTACGGTACAATCCCGAGCATCAAAACCATGGCGCAAGCATCCCCATCCATGCAGTCCGAAGACCCCGTCGACCAGCGGCAGCGAACGCTGGCCGCCGCGAAGGTGATCGACCTGGACGGCAACGAAGTGTCGGTGGAGTCGCTGTGGACCGGCAGGGCCACGCTGTTCGTGTTCCTCCGGCAATATGGCTGAATGTTCTGTCGTGAGCAGGCTGCTCACTTCCAGAAGTTCATCGGAGAGTTCGACGCCATCGGGGTGAGGATCATGGGCGTGGGCAACGGCACCCACGAGGAAGCCCGCGAGTTCGTCGCAGAGTTCGGCATCACCTACCCGGTCTTCTCAGATCCCAGCCGCGAGGCGTTCGCCGCCGCGGGCATGCAGACCCGGTTTGGGATTGGGCTATCCACCTTCAAGCACGCCAAGCGCGCCCGTAGTCAGGGCTTCAGCCAGGGGCGGACCCAGGGGGCGCCGTTTCAGCAGGGCGGGTTGTTGCTGATGAGCCCGGAGGGCAAGCGGCTGTTCATGCACGCGGACCGCATCGCTGGCGGCCACATTCCTCCGCATCGGGCGCTCGACCGCATCAAGTACATGCTCTAGCAGCCTGCTGGGGGGTGTTGACCCCAGGGGGTGGGGTCTCTAGACCCCGTCTGCGTGTGGGGTTGAAGTGTGTGTCGTTGTGATTTCAGTGGCTTGGGTCTTTCTGGGGCATCTTGGCACCGATTTCGCACCGTCTCCTGGCAGCGCCCACCCGGTGGGTACTGCGGTCCCCAGGAGACTTCATGAACGCCTCGAGCATCTCTCACATCATCCTCGCCACGCTGGTCGCCATCACGGGCTGCGACACCCCCGAGCCCGCAGCGTCGGATGTGGCCATCGACTCCAGCACCGGCAAACCCTTGCTGGACCTGGTCGAGGAGGGGGGCTCCCTGGCGCTCAAAGACGATTCCCATGACGGCCAGTCCGGTCCGCTGGCTTCGGGTATTTCTTCGACCACGGCGGTGTGGGACGTCACGCGTCGCTGGTACCAAATCAGCGACGAGGCGGGGATCGCCTGGGAGGCCAACTCGGGGCTCACCTGGGACCAGAAGTACGCCGCCTGGGTCGAGAGCATGCGGGCGGTCGAGGCGGACAACGGCTCCACCACGTTTCAGATGACGACTCCGTACAAGGGCATCAGCCTGCCGGCGCCCACCCTGGAGTGCGCGGAGACGGCCATGTTCCTGCGGGCGACCTTCGCGGCCTGGCACAAGCTGCCGTTCTTCATGTCGGCCTATCACCCGAGCCACGGCCGCATCTACTTCGGCCACTTCGGCATCATCGACCGCAACGGCGCCAAGGTGCCGGGCTACCCCCGCTTCGCCCAGTCCTACGATGACCACCGTGGCGCCCTCGCAGACCGCGACTTCGCCGCCGAGCCCGAAGCCTGGCCGGTCGACGCCAACCTCGCCAAACGCGCCCTGACCACGATGAAGGATGACGAGAACGCCTTCATGGGCGAGGGCAAGTACGCCGGGGCCTACTTCGACGCCGTCTTCCTCAACAAGCGCGTGGGGCACCTCCTGGTCCGCCTGCTGACCAACTTCGGCTCCATGCATCTGGCCGACTCCAAGCGGAACATGTTCAACCTCAAGCCCGAGGCCATCCGCGCCGGCGACGTGATGCTCCAGCGCTGGCAGCGCTCCGGCATCGGCCACACCCTGGTCATCAAGAAGGTCGAGGCCCCCGCCGATGATGCCAGCGCCTGGGTCATCGAGTCGGTGTTTGGCTCCATGCCGCGCATCCAGCCCAAATGGTACAACACGGGGCTGACCACGCCGTACCTGACCGCCGATTCGTCGGGCGGCGTCGGCGAGAACAACGACGGCGAGGTCTACGCGACCCTGGGTGGCGGACTCAAGCGCTGGCGCACCCCGGTCAGCAAGAACGGCCGCTGGTACAACATCGTGCCGGTGAAGGACCGGGACTTCTGGGTCAACTCGGCTCACGCCGAGGCGCTGGCCCAGCGCACCGCCGAGCTCAAGGGCATGGTCGGCAAGCTGTCTCCCTCTGAGCAGCTGGACGCGCTCGAGCAGCGCATCGCCATCGCCCGCGACAACCTCAGCCGCCGCCCGGCCAGCTGCACCAACCGCACCCGCCGCGAGAAGGCCTTTGCCGAGCTCTACGAGCTGAACGCCCAGCACTTCGACAAGGACCGCGAGGCCACCGACCGCGAGTACCGGACGCTGGAGGACTACGTGTTCGCCGAGCTGGTCTACGACGAGGCGCGCACCTGCTGCTGGAACCAGACCACCGAAGCGATGGCCGAGATCGTCATGCAGTACAACGCCGCTCACGTCTGGGACGAGGAGACCAAGACCTGCAACCCGCCGGTGGTCTTCAAGGCGCGCGAGGGTGACTACGACATGTTCAAGACGTTCGCCGAGGAGATCGGCCGCGGTGACGAGTGGGTCGCCTGGTCGGCTGACGAGTCCTGCCCCCACGTGGCGGCCGGCAACGTGGATGACGTCGAGGCGGAGACCCAGTGGACCCCGCTGTGCACCATCGCCGACAGCCTCATCGAGGAGGCGGCCGTCACCGAGCCTGTTGTCGAGGAACCTGCCGTCGAAGAGCTGCCCGAGGAGGGTGCGCCCTGCGGTGAGGTCACCTGGGAAGGCCAGTGCCACGAGACCACGGTCGTGTGGTGCCAGAACGGTCAGATCGCCCACTACAGCTGCAGCGCCACCGCGCGTGAGTGTGGCTTCGACGAGGACCGTAGCTACTACTGGTGCCTCGGCGACGTTTTCTAGGCTGAACACGACGGTTGGGACGTTTGAGCGGCTGGCGTGTGATTTACGCCGGCCGTTCGTCTATGAAGCACCCTTGAGAAACTTGGAGTCCCTCACATGCGCCGTCTGGACATCTCACTGCTGCTGCTCGTGACGCTGGCGACATGGTCGTCCGCCGCTGACGCGAAGGCGCCGCTCCCCAAGACCGGTCACCACGTGGTGCTGGGGGAAGGGGCCGCGCTCTATCCGCAATCGCCGGGGAGCAACGCCCAGAAACTCCAGGGCAAGCTGGCGACCTTCGAGGTGGTGGGGCGCAAGGGGAACCGGGTCGGGGTCAAGGCTGTCAAAGACGGCTGTTACCTCACCAGGGGACTCACAGACTACGACCTGACGCTGTGGGTCGGACCGGGCGCGCTCCAGCAGGTGCTCGCCAAGACGGCAAGGCACCGGTTCAAGGACGGCAGCGGGTACACCCTCGGGCCCGGGCTCGTCGTGCGAAACGGCAAGGTCCAGATCCCCTATGGAAAACCGATGCTCCTGGCGGGTAAGGCGCACATCAGTACAGCCTTCAAACCGGCCCCGCTGAAAGCTGCCACTGGCGAGTTCGTGACGCTGAAGGTGGCGAGCGTCGGTGGTGCTCCTCCCGCGGTGGACTGGCCCTCCTGGCGGGCCACCAAGAAGGCCGGCATCTATGCCCACACGACGGCCTGCCTCCAGCTGAGAGCTCGCGGTGAGGGGCGCAAGCCCATCGGGGCCGTCTTAGGGTCGGGCGGGCTCGGTTTTGGCAGCGGGAGCGGGGGGAGCCTCGTGTACCTCAAGATCGCCAAAGGAGAGCCGGTCTTCTGGCCCTCGGGCGAGAGGGTCGGCAAGACCCTCAAGGCGCTCACCTACTTGAAGAAGAGCGGTGACAGCCCAAAAGGGCCGTGTTGGAGCGTCAGTGGTCTGAAGCTCTGTGGCGGGGCTACGCCGGACGCGAAGGCCAACGCCAGGCGAACCGCATCGGCCTCTGCGGGGGCGTCGAAGTCCGCTGGCGCAAAGCCGGCCAAGCCGACCGTCAAGATGCCCAAGCTGTGCAAGAAGGGCCGGGTGTTCTCCTTCGCGGAGTGCCGCACGGCGAAGGAAGCGAAGCGCCTGCGAGCCAGCTTCGATGCAGCTGCGCTGCGCAAGCAGGTGGCCGCCGCCGAGGCCAACCTGGTGAAGGCCGATGCGACCTGGCAGGCGGGCGGGTCCGTGAAGGGCGGGGCGGAATCCGCCGCTGCCGCGAAGGCGGCGCTGGACCTCGCCAACCTGCATTGGGAGAGCTTCATCGCCGTGGATACGTCGATCGCCGATGCCCAGGGGCGCTACTCGCTCAAACGATTGAGGGCCAGCATCAAGGCGCTGGCCGCTGGGATGAGGCGGGCACAGGGCACGCTAAAGAAGGTCGCTCCCTATGGCCACGCCGCGAGCACGGCCTGCGCGCGGTACCACACCGCGACGCTCATGGAGGTCATGTCCGAGGCCATCGCCAACGCACCGCTCCCCCGTGGTTTGAAACCCGTGCAGCTCGACGCCTATCGCGAGGCTATCAACGGATACGTCCTGCCGATTCGAGCGCACGCGCTGCAGGGGTATCGGAACGCGACGAAGGTGCCTGGCGCCACCGGTGGCTGCGTCGACGCGGCATTGGCGGGCGTTGCGCGGTTGAAGCCCTGAGGGCGTGTCTCAACGCCAGCCGCAGCGTCGTTTCAGGGTCCGGTACCCCTTGGGGTCGAACAGACGGCCGAAGCCGAGCGTCTTCGTACGGCGGATGCGGTCCGACAGGGCTTTCTGCAGGAGCTTGTTGCAGCTGCGATCCCTCGGAATGGTCCGGTGCAGCAGCTTGGCGAGCTGAAGCTCTTCGCTGAGGAACTGACGGCAGATGGTCTTGTCGGCGAGGCGATCGAGGTTGGCCATGGTGGTCTTCCGAGACCTCACCATCTTCTGATAGCGGTTGAACATCGGCCCCATCGGGCCCTTCTTCGTCAGCCCCTTTCCACGCTGCTTCATCACCTGACCGTGGGCCGTCTGAAGGCGCTCGAGGTCCTTCTGGGCGGACGCCGCTGCGCCGGCCAGCCCGCCGAACGCCGCCGCAAACGAGCTGATGAGGCCGTTGAGTCGGGTGATGGACTGGTAGAGCCGCTCCTCGGGGGTGTTGAACTTGAGCGTGGCGTTGCCTTCTTCGTCGGAACAGAACGTGTACCGCGAGTACCGGTCCAGGTTCTCCATCTCCCGGATGTAGTCGACGTACTTGGCGGACGCGCGGATCCGCTTGCTGCTCATGCCCTTCTTCTTGATGGCCTGGCTGAGGGTGTGAATCCGTCGCTCATAGTTGCACGCGGGGGCACGCCGTGAACTGGGCAAGGGACGGTGTTGGGGTTTGACGATGACGCGCGGCTTGGGCTTCGGCTTGGAGGGCAGTCGCGTTGTGCTGCGCTCGCCGGGACACCGCTGTCCCTTCTTGACGCAGTGGGTGGCCAGGCCGTTCTTCCAGCAGGTGCGGAACGGCTTGTTCCATGCCTCACCGCAGTTGCAGGTCTGGGTGTAGGTCCGCTTGGCCCCCGCGGGGCACTTGGTCTGGATGCAGGCGACGACGGCCCGGGACCAGGATTTCCCCGGCGGGCATTTCTGAGCAGCGTTCGCCGTTGGCGTCCAGAGCAGCAACACGATGGCGATGGCCAGTGCACGCGGCATGGCGATGTCCCCCTGATGAGTTGTCGGTGTGCGTTGGTGCTAGCACGCCGAACACCGTCGCCTCAAGCTGTGGGAATCATGGTGCCGTCGTTGGCCTAGGGGTCGACCTTCCCGTAGCCCATGACGGCCTTGGTCTCGAGAAACTCCTCGAAGCCGTGGCGCCCCCACTCGCGGCCGTTGCCTGACTGCTTGTAGCCTCCAAACGGCGCTTTGGAGTCGGTCGGGGCGCCGTTGATGTGGACCTGGCCGGCGCGCAGGCGGCTGGCCACGCGCCGCGCGCGGTCGACGTCACCGCCGTACACGTAGGCTGACAGGCCGTACGGGGTGTCGTTGGCGATACGGATGCCGTCGGCCTCGGTTTCGTAGGGCAGGATGGCCAGGACAGGGCCGAAGATTTCCTCGCGGGCGATGGTCATGTTGTTGGACACGGCCCCGAAGATGGTCGGCTTGACGAAGTAGCCCTTGTCGAGGCCCTCCGGTCGCCCGGTGCCGCCCGTGACCAGGGTCGCGCCTTCCTCGATGCCCGCCGCGATAAGACCCTGGATCGTGTCGAACTGGGCCTGGCTGACCACCGGCCCGAGCTTGATGCCATCTTCTTTGGGATCACCAATGGTGATGCCTTCGGCGACCTCCTTTGCGATGGCGAGGACCTCGTCGTGCACCGCAGCAGGTACCAGCATCCGGGTCGGCGCATTGCACGACTGTCCGGTGTTGTTCATGCAGCTGATGACCCCGATTTTAACCGCGCGGGCCAGCTCGTCGCCGAGGTCGTCGAGCAGGATGTTCGGGGATTTGCCGCCAAGCTCCTGGGCGACGCGCTTGACCGACTGGGCGGCGGCGATGGCCACGGCCCGGCCGGCGCGGGTGGACCCGGTGAACGATACGAAGTCGATGTCGTCGTGGGCCGCGATGGCGGCGCCAACGCTGGGACCGTCACCATAGATAAGGTTGAACACACCCTTGGGCACACCCGCCTCGTGCAGGATCTCGGCGAACACCTGGGCGCTGAGCGGCGCAATTTCGCTCGGCTTGAGCACCATCGTGCAGCCCGCTGCCAGGGCCGGCGCGACCTTGCAGGTGATCTGGTTGATGGGCCAGTTCCACGGGGTGATGAGGCCGCAGACGCCGATGGGCTCCTTGAACACCCGGGTCTTGCCGAGGCTCTCCTCGAAGGCAAAGTTGGCCAGGACCTTCCGGGCCACCATGAAGTGCCCCAGACCGCTGGCCGCCTGGGCTCTCTGCGACAGCTTCGACGGCGCACCCATCTCGGTGGTGATGGCGTCGGCGAGATCCCCCAGGCGAGCCTGGAGCCCGGCGATGATGGCGTCCAGGAGAGCCAGCCGCTCCTCGCGCGAGGTCTGCGAGAAGGTCTCGAAGGCCGTCCGGGCGGCGGCCACCGCGTGGTCCACGTCGTCGGACGCTCCCAACGCGACGGTCCCCACGACGGACTCGTCGGCGGGGTTGATGATGTCCAGGTCGGTGGAAGCGCCGGCGGGGGCGACCCACTGACCATCGATGTAGAACTGGTGGAGTGCGTGCATGGTGGCCTCTGCGCTCGCTCGCTGCCGTGGGGCGGGGTGAGGCGCGCTGAATCGCGCGGAGGGCTATATAGCACGACGCGCGCCCCAGGCTCTCGGGATGCATCGGGTGCTCTGGACGACACGCGCGACCACGCCCACACTCCTGAGCCGAGTCACATGCAAACGACCTGGTGTTGCCCCGTCTGATGCCTGGCAGAGAAGAGAACCGCAACCTGCGGCAGGTCCTCGATGACGCCCTCGCGGCGGGGGCCGCTGACGACCCCGTAGCCGGGCTGACGGCCGTCGTGGATTGGCTGCGGCCGGACGACGTCGACAACGGTGAGGCGCAGGTCCTGGCCCTGTGCGACCGGCTGGAGGCGGGCGAGGAGACCATCCGGCTCGGGATCGGCGGCCTCGTCTTCGCCGCCATCGAGCGGGCCCAGTGTGTCCACGCGTTGACCGAGGCGGGGATGCCCAGCGACGACGGGTTCCTGAGCGGGCTGTCACAGCGCATGGGGCGCAGGCTGTTGCCCGACGTGGACGACCCGCTCGACCTCGGCGCCATCGTCCGGAAGGTGTTCTGGCACAAGCGCGACTACCAGTGGTTGGCCACCGTCGAGGAGGCCAGTTGGCGGCGCCTGCTGGACCTGCTTGGGCTGAATGGAAAGACCCTCACCGGCGTCCCCCACGAGCTGGCCAGCTCGGTGCGCGTCCTGGCCAGCCACACCAGCAGCCTGGGCCTGTCGCCGGCGGTCACCCATCTGCTGCCGCGGCTCGACGACCTGGACTCGCCGATGCTGAGCCTGCCGGACCACGTCCGGCTCTACACCCAGTGCTTCGACGACCCGGAGCTGAACGCCGAGGAGCTGTTGGACCGAGCCCTCGCGACGCTCAAACGGTGTCGCGACTCCGTGCTCAAGCTGCGGGCGGACAAGCACGTTCACGGCACCAGCCTGCGCCTGACGACGCTGTCGTTTCGGCTGCTCAAGCAGACCGAGCGGCTGGAGCTGCTGCTGCACCTCACCGAGCCTGTGACCAAGGACTTCCAGGCCGCGGCCTTCACCCTGCTCAAGGAGATTGTGGAGGCTCAGAACACGCGCAATCACATCACGCGTCACATCCGCGACAGCGCGGACCTGCTCGCCTATCAAGTGGTCGAGCACGCCGCCAAGAAGGGCAGCAAGTACATCACCACCACGGTGAAGGATTACTGGAGGTTCTTCGGCGCCAGCTGCCTCGGCGGCCTCATAGTTGCCGTATTCGCGCTGTTCAAGCTGCTCAGCAGCAAGCTCGACATGTCGTTGGCCGGCGAAGCCTTCGTCTACAGCATCAACTATTCGCTGTGCTTCGTGATGATCTACCTCTTCGGGGGAGCGCTCGCTACCAAGCAGCCCGCCATGACCGCCAACACCATCGCCAAGGCCATGGATGGCCCCGGGGGGCAGCACGCCCTGGAGCAGATCGCCGAGATGGTGGTCCGCGTCTGGCGCAGTCAGTTCATCTCGTTTGCGGGCAACCTCATCGCCGCGTTCCCGATGGCGCTCCTCCTGGCCGAGCTGTATCGCCTCGCGGTCGGCGTCCCGCCGGCGGGCCCCGAGAAATCCCAGCTGCTGCTGGCCGACGTCCACCCCTGGGAGAGTGGAGCGCTCTTCTTCGCCGCGGTCGCGGGCTTCTTCCTGTTCATCGCTGGACTCGTCTCGGGCTACTTCGACAACCGAAATCTCTACCGCAAGCTGTCGGTCCGCATCGGGAGCCATCCGCTGCTGGTGAAGGTCGCCGGGCCCGACCGCTCCAAGAGGGTGGGCAAGTTCGTCGACAAGCATGGCGGCGCCTTGGTGGGCAACGTCTTCCTCGGTTTCTGCCTTGGCACGGCAGGTACCTTCGGCGTGATCTTCGGGCTTCCCTTCGACATCCGCCACATCGCGTTCTCTTCGGCCAATGTCGGGTTTGCGCTGGAGGGCGCTACGGTCATTCCAGCCGCCTCGGTCATCGGCGAAGCCGCGCTCGGTGTCATCCTGATCGGATTCGTGAACTTCCTGGTGAGCTTCGGGCTGATGCTCAACACCGCCATGGCTTCGCGTCACATTACCCTTCGCGAAAACGCCGAGGTGCTACGGATTCTCCTGCGCCGCGTCGTGCGACGCCCATGGGACTACTTCTTCCCGCCGAGAACCGCCCCTTCCGAATCCCCCTAGCCGCAAGCAACTTGCACTTGCGTCGCGCGGGCCGGGGCGATAGGGAGGCGCCATGCACGCATCCCGCTTCTTCGCCCCCGCCCTGGTGGTCTGGTCGCTGATGACCCCGGGGTGTCCCGAGTCCGAGACACCCTCCTCGCCAGCCGATGCCACCATCCTTCCTGATGGGCAGGCCGATGCCGCCAGCGACAGCTCGGCGGTGGACGCAGCGGGTCCCGACGGGGATGTGGGCGTGGATGCTGCTCCCGACGTCGTCGACCCGCCCGAGCCTCGGATGACGTTGGTCGTGGGTGAGACGACGCGCGGATTTGTTGACGGGGTAGGGCGCCAAGCCCGCTTCGAGGGCATCACCTGCATGACCATCGCCCCCGACGGCAGCGCGCTGTACGTGTCGGACACGTTCAACGGCATCGTCCGCCGCGTGGACACGGCCACCGGCGAGGTCACGACCATCGGCGGCGTGGCGCTGTCGTTCTCCACGTCGGACGGCGTCGGGGCGTCCGTGCGCTTCACCGAGCCTCGCGGGCTGGGCATCACGGATGACGGCGCGCTGCTGTGGATCGCCGACGGTCCCGCGCTGCGCAGCCTCGACCTGAACACCGGCGAGGCCATCACCTGGGCCGGCGTGCCAGGCGAGCCGGGCTTCGTCGACGGAGACGCGGTGGAGGCGCGGCTGGGCTTTCTCGTGCATGACGTGGAAGTGTCCGCTGACGGTGCGACCGTCTACCTGTCGGACCGAAGCAACGACCGCATCCGCGCCTGGGATGTCGCCGGGGAGACCCTCAGCAGCATCGCCGGGGGCGGCGCGACCGGAGCCGATGGGACCGGTGCCGCGGCAGGCTTTGACGGCAATGGCGGCATCGTGCTGGACGGCACGACGCTCTACATCGCGGACACCTTCTCGCACACCGTTCGACAGCTCGACCTCACCACCAACGCCGTGACGACGGTGGCAGGTGCCGCCGGGCAGTCGGGCATCACCGATGGTGACCTCGCGACCGCGCGATTGGACAGCCCACAGGGCGTCGGCTTCAAGGATGGAATGCTCTATGCGGCTGGCTTCGACGGACTGGTACGCCGGGTCGACCTCGCTGGCGACGCGGTCACGACCGTGCCAGTGACAGGGCTTACCGGGACGTTTTCCCCGCCCGTGGCGGACCCGACGGCGAACCGACTCTACTATGCGGACCTGTCGACCGACGCCGTCTTCAGCATCGACCTGGACTCCAACGCCGTGACCAACATCGCCGGCCCTGTCCAGCCCGAGGGGAACATCGACGGAACCTTGGAGGAGGCCCGATTTGGGTATATCTACGGCGTCGCGACCTCGGCCGATGGGGAGCGTATGTACATCGCCGACCCCGCCAACAGCGCCGTGCGTGTCGTCGACCTGACGGCGGGGCAGGTCAGCACCATCACCGACCCGGCCTGGGACGGACCGGTCGGGTTGGCCCTGGACGACGCGGGCGGTCGCTTGTTCGTGGGCGACGCCAACACCGGCCAGCTCTGGACCGTGACCCTGGCCGATGGCACGGCCGCGATGCTGGGCGCGGGAGGCCTGACCACGCCCTGGGGCATGGCGCTCGCCGAAGGGACCCTCTACGTCGCCGAATACGGCGGCCTGACTGTGCAGGCGGTGGACATCGCGACCGGAGAGGCGAGCGCGGTGGCCGGTACGGGTGTGGCCGGTGGAAAGGATGGCGTGGCCGCGGAGGCCACGTTCCGGGGGCCCATCGCCCTCGCTTGGGATGGGCCCTCCGACACGCTCTATGTCGCAGACTTCGCGGGGAACACGATTCGCACCCTGAATGTATCGACCGGGCTGGTGACGACCATCGCTGGCGACGGCTCGCCCGGTGGCGATGACGGGCTGCCCGGCCGACTGAACGAGCCCTCGGGGGTGGCCTTGCACAATGGCCGGCTGTTTATCACCGACACCAGCAACCATACGGTGCGTGCCTGGGACCCCGAGACGGGCTTGTCGACCGTGGTGGGACGGGAGGGGGTTCAGGCCGCCATCGGTGCGGGGCCCGGCGTGCCCGTCTCAGACGCCACGCTTGCGCTTCCCGAAGCGGTCGCCGCGGGAGCTTCGGGGCTCTTCGTCAGCGTCGAGTATGGCGTCATGCACGTGCCCTGGGCGGCCCTGCAGGAGCGCGCCCCGTGAGAACTGCATTCCTGGCGCTACTGGTGGCGCTTCTCGTGGCCCCGGCATGCGATGATGCGACGCCTGGACCGTCGCCCAACGATGCGTCGTCGAGTATGGCTGACGGCGCGGCGGATGCCGTCAGCGTGGGACCCGATGCCGGCATCGACGTGGAGCCCGAGGTCGCTCCCGTTCCGAGCTTCGACGTGACGCTGGGCACTGGCCGTAACTCCCACGTGGCTCTTGCCGATGGCGACATCCTGTACCTGGAGTATGGCAACCAGGGACTCCAGCACGTGCTGGTCAGCATCCGCATCGCGGACCTGCCCCAGGCCCGCTACCGGGTCGACTTCTCGTTGGTGCGCGACGACGGCGTGGCCATCTCCGAGCCCGCCTGGGTACGAGTGCCCTTCGCGGCGGTGCCCGACGGCGCTGGCGTGGAGCTGACCGGGTACCAACTCGTGGTCATCGACCCCGCGCTTGGGATTGGCCGCAACGCCACCCTTCGTGTAGTGGTCGAAGGGCCCGACGGTGGGCTGGGTTGGGATGAACGCGGCGTGCGCGTGGAGTGGGCCCCCGACGGGTGGGACCCGGATGCTCCCTGACCGACGGTAGGGTCATATGACCCGCGCGGCGTCCGTGGTATAGCTGTCACGTGCCTGAGCGCGACAAGCTCGAGGAGCTGTGGAACGGCATCCTCCCCGAATCCTCGGTGGACACCGCGGCGGCGATTCAATCGGCGACACAGGCCGGGTCGTTGGACCCTGACGTTCAGGCGGCCACCACTGTGGCCACGCAGCATGCGCTGCAGCGGACGGTCGCGCGGGTGGGGGATGACGACCGGAGGACGTTGCCCCAACGGGTCCTCGACCACGAGATGGACCAGGCGGCGGCGGAGGGCACCGACACCACCTCGTACCATCTGATGGGTGAGCTGGCGCGGGGCGGGATGGGGGTCATCTACCGGGCCCGTCAGCCCATTTTGCGGCGGGAAGTGGCGGTCAAGACGCTCAATCCTCAGCTGCCCGAGTCGGAGGGCTCCAAGTTCGTTGCCGAGGCGCTCATCACCGCGCGGCTCGACCACCCCAACATCGTCCCGGTCTACGACCTGACCAAGACCTCCGACGAACGAATGGCGCTGGCGATGAAGCTGGTGCGGGGCACCAACTGGCGCGACCTCATCAAGGAGCGCCCCGAGCTCGAGTTCCATCTGGGGGTCTTGCTGCACGTCGCCGATGCGGTCGCCTTTGCCCATAGCCGGGGCGTGGTGCATCTGGACATCAAGCCCGACAACGTCATCGTCGGCGAGTTCGGTGAGGTGATTGTCGTCGACTGGGGCCTGGCGCTGGACTACCGCGACGAACCTGGCGATGAGGCCATCGCCCCACCCAAGTCCGCACTGAAGTCACCCTGCGGCACGGTGGCCTACCTGGCGCCGGAGCTTGCCGAGGCCGAGGTCGAAAACATCGGACCTCGCACCGATGTCTATCTGCTGGGGGCGACGCTGTTCGAGGTGTCCACGGGGCGGCCGCCGCATCTGGCGCCAACGCCCATGAAGGCGCTCATCAACGCGGTGACGGGGCAGACGCCGAAGTTCGAGCCGGCTGATGACGTCCCGGTCGCCCTGCAAGAGGTCGTGCTGCGCGCGTGCGCCATCGAACCGTCGGACCGATACCCCTCGGTGGTCGCGTTCCAGGACGCGGTCAGGGGGTTTCTGAAGCATCGTCAGTCGCTGATGATTTGTGAGAAGGCGCGAGGCACGCTGGAGGATGCCAAGGCCTTTGCACGGCAGGCCGGCGCTGACAGGGCGCTGGTCTACGCTGGGTACGCGGATGCCGTGGCCGGATTCCGGCAGGCGCACGTCTTGTGGCCGGGCAACGCAGAAGCCCACGAGGGCGAACACCTGGCCCGGCTGGCATATGCGGACGCGGCGCTCGCCAGGGACGACCTCAGCGTGGCCGAGACCCAGGCGGCGCTGGCCGTGGAGGAGTCCGAGGCGACCCGCTCGGCGGACCTGGACCAGACGGTCGCCGAGGCTGCGCGCATTCATCTCGAGGTCAAGCGGCGCAAAGACGCGCTGGAGCAGGAGGCTCGCAGCAACGCAAGGCTCAAGACGACCATCCGGGTGGTCGTGGCTATCCTCATCGGCGGCGGGGCGCTGGCCAGCTGGCTCATCTACACGCAGAAGCAGGCCGCAGATGAAAGCCGGGTGCTCGCCGAGCAGCGACTGAGCGAGGTGAAGCGTCTGTCCGACGTGAAGCATCTGGAGGAGCTCGAGGCGCGCGCCGAGCGGCTCTGGCCGGCGTTGCCCAGCCAGGTCGCGGGTATGCAGGCGTGGCTGGAGGAGGCCCGCGCCATGCTCGGTCGCACGGCTGGGCACACCGAGACCCTCAAGGCCCTTCGGCGCCGTTCCGGCAAGCAGAGTGACCGCACCTGGCGCTTCGCCGACCCTGCCGAGCAGTGGCAGCACGACACCCAGGTGGCGCTTCTGTCGGGGCTCGGGCGGCTGGAGGCCACGTTGGTGCCCGACCTCGAGAAGCGGCTGGCGTTCGCCAAGACCGTCGAGGAACGGACCATCACCCGTCAGAAGGGCGCGTGGCAACGCGCGACCGACGCGATCAAGATAAGCCCCCGCTACGGGGGGCTCGAGCTCCGGCCTCAGCTTGGCTTGGTGCCTCTGGGGCCGGATCCCACCACCGGGCTGTGGGAGTTTCTGCACATTCAGACCGGCGCCAGCCCGGTGAGGGCCAAAAAAGGCTGGGCCGTCAGCGACGCGTCCGGGGTCGTTCTCGTGCTCCTCCCCGGCGGGACCTTTCGGATGGGGGCTCAGAAGCCTTCCGACGCCACTCCAGTAGGATCGCCCAACGTAGACCCTCGAGCGCTAGGCGGGGAGGGGCCGGTTCACGAGGTGACCCTGGCGCCGTTCTTCATCGGCAAGTACGAGCTCACGCAGGCGCAGTATCGGCGCGTCATGGGGCTCAATCCGGCGGCCTATCAGCCCGGCAAGGAGGTCGGTGGGCGCGTTCACAGCGCCATCCACCCGGTGGAGCAGGTGCGGTGGACCGAGGCCTTCGAGGCGGTACGGCGCATGGGGCTCACGCTTCCCACCGAGGCCCAGTGGGAGTACGCGGCGCGGGGAGGCACGACGACGGTCTACGCGACCGGGGATGACCCCAAGTCCCTCCAGGGCAACCTCAACATCGCCGACGCCTACTGCAAGGCCAACGGTGGCCCCGGGAGTTGGCGCTACGCGGAGTTCATCGATGACGGCTACGTGGTACACGCTCCGGTCGGGACCTACCGCGCCAACGGGTTCGGGCTGCACGACATGGCGGGCAACGTCTGGGAGTGGGCGTTGGACCGTTTCGGAGCCTACACGCTCGGCGTCAACAAGGGGGATGGGCGTCGACTGGCTCCCAAGGACGCGCCCCGAGTCTTTCGGGGAGGCGGCTTCCGTGCGTCCACGACCCACGCTCGCTCGGCTGACCGCTACCTGCTCTACGGCAAGAAGTATCGGGCCTATGACGTGGGGATGAGGGCCGCGCGGAACCTCGACCGCTAGGGCAGTGGGGTCGGGTTGGAGCGCGCCGGGCGAGTCGTCGTCATGTGAACCTCCGTGGTGGCTGCATCACTAGACGCCCCCTGTGCCTTAGCTGGGGACGAGGCTCACTTAGCCACCTCGTGTGCCAAAACGACCTGGACGCCGATCCGATCCTGTTCCCGCTCCGTATCAGCGGTGGTGGCGTGTTCCTCTCCCGGCCGCACACCACGCGAAGGTGCGTCGTCAGCGAAACTCTTCCCTTCCCACTTGGATGGCGGCGCCCCTTCGCTCTTCTTGTCGGTCGGGGATGCAGTCTGCATCGTGAATACAGTTCGGTGACAGGAAACCCCTTGCGTAACGTTGCTGTAGCCAGGTAATCCAGCCGACCTTAACGCCCGGGGATTACGCTGTGACAGCACGCTCATTACATCTGGAATCATCGCCGTCACGGCGCTCCTCGGACCGACGGGTCAGGGTCGCCGACCAGCTGGTCGACATCCTGGAAGCCGAGGGCGTGGGCGTGGTCTTCGGGCTGCCGGGCGGCCCCATCTCGCCGCTGAACGACGCGCTCATCGACAGCGCCCGCATCCAGAACGTCACGGCGCGTCATGAAAACGGCGCCATCTTCGCCGCCATCGGTCACGCTCGGGTGACCGGCCGAGTGGGCGTCGCGCTGGTCACCAGCGGGCCTGGCATCCTCAACGGCATGTGCGCGCTGGCCTCTGCACACTGCGACGGTGTGCCGCTGGTGGTGCTGGTGGGCGAGGTGCCGCGTCGGGTGCAGGGACGCAACGCGTTGCAGGACGGCAGCGCCCACCACCTCGACATTCGCGGAATGGTCCGGTCCATCAGCAAGGACGGCGCCGAGGTCACTGATCCAAGGACCGCCGGAACGCTCATTTCCCGGGCGTTTCGCCTGGCCAGGGAGGGGCGGCCCGGCCCGGTGGTGGTGACCATCCCGATGGACGTACTGACGGCCGAGGCGCAGGTGGCCGAGGTCACGCTCAACCCGGCACGGCTTCCCTCCGATCGCTCGCCGACCCTTCCCCGGTCGGTGATGCTCGCGCTGGAGCGCAGCCAGACCGGCCTCATCTTCGCTGGCGCTGGAGCCCGGGGAGCGGGCGGCCCACGGGCGTTGCGCAAGCTCGCCGAGCGCCTTCAGTGGCCGGTGATGACCACGCCCAAGGGCAAGGGCGTCTTCCCCGAGGACCACCCGCTGGCCCTGGGCGTCTTTGGCGCCGGTGGGCACCGGTCCACCCATGACTACCTGCGGGCTGGCGTGGAGACCGTGCTGGCGGTGGGCACCAGCCTGGGCGACCTGGCCACCGACGGCTGGAGCGAGCTCCTGGCGCCGAACCGAACCTTCATTCACGTCGACCTGGATGCCGCCAACATCTCGGCCAATTACGACGTCAGCATGTTCGTCGAGGCCAGCGTGGCCGAGTTCTGCGATGCGGCGTGTGCCCGGCTGCCACGTCCCGGTCTGCGCACCACCCAGAGCTTCGGTGGCCTGGTCACCCACCGTGACCCCGAGGCCAGTGACGTGGGCCCCAACGGCACCATCACGCCGGAGCGAGCCATCTGGGAGATCCAGCTGGCCATGGAGGAAGACGCACGCATCCTGGTCGACAGCGGCGAGCACTATCTCTACGCGGTCCACTACCTTCGCCTGAACCACTCTGACGCGTTTATCGCCCAGAGCGGCCTCGGCGCCATGGGAGCCAGCATCGGTGCGGGTCTCGGGGCTCAGCTGGGGACTCCCAGCCGGCGCACGTTGGTCATCTGCGGTGATGGCGGCTTCGTGATGGCCGGCAATGAGGTGGCCACTGCGGCGCGGCTCGGTTCCCCGGTCCTGTACTTCGTATTCGACGACCAGCGTCTGGGGATGGTGGAGAACGGCCACGGCGACCTCTACGGCCGCACCCCACGCTTCACCCCGGAGCCGGTCGATCTTGCGGCCTTCGCCCGCTCTATGGGGGCGGGGTCGGCGCGGGTCAGCCTCCCCGGCGAGATCATGAAGCTCGACTACAGCCGGCTGACCGACCGGGGCCGGCGCCCGGGCGTGGTCGTGGTCTCCATCGACCCCGACTGTCGCATGCCGAGGAACACACGCACGACCACCATGGCCAACGAAGGAGTGGGCTGATGACGACCACCGGCGCAGGTATCATCGGGCTGGGCTACAGCCTTCCTCCCCACGTCCGTGACAATAGCTGGTGGCCATCGGACGTCGTGGCTGGCTGGCGCATCCAATCCGGCAAGCGGCTGGCGGCCATCACCGAGTGGGCCGACACCCACAGGGACGCACTCACCGACAGCCAGGTGCTGGTCGTGGAGGCCCTCAAGAACCTGGCCGACGATCCCTTCGGAGGGTCGCGCCTTCGCCACGTCGCCAGCCGAGAGACCCAACCGTCCGAGCTCGAGGTCGCTGCGGCTCGCCAGGCGCTGGACCAGGCCCAGGTGGCCGCCGAGGACATCGACCTGGTGCTGGGCTACTCCGGCGTCCCCGATTACCTGGTCGTCCCGAACATCTGTGCTGCCCACGAAGGCCTGGGGCTGCGACGCGACATCCTCTCGCTGTCCACCGATGCAGCCTGCAACAGCTTTGCCTCTCAGCTCGAGCTGGCCGACCTGTATGTGAAGTCGGGGCGGGCGCGGTACGTGCTGTGCATCCAGAGCGCGTTCCCGACGCGGATCATGCCCTCGACGGCCGACTATTCGGCGTGGTTCGGTGACGCCGCGACGGCCGTCGTGGTGGGCCCGGTGGAGGCTGGAGACGGCATCCTGGCCGCTGCGCACCGCACCGACGGGACGCAGTTCGAAGCGACCCTGGCCACGGTCAACGGCGCACGCTGGTATGACGACGGTCCCATCCACTGGCAGGTGGTGGATCGCAACGCCAGCAGGGCCATGCTGTTGAACATCGCTGACTTTGCCGCTGAGACGGTGAGGACGGCAGTGGCGACGGCGGGCCTGTCGCTGAACGATGTGGGCTTCTACGCCTCACACCAGGGCGTCTCCTGGTTCCGGGCGGTCACGCAGGCCTCCATCGGGCTCGATGGCGCCCGCAGCTTCGACACGTTCCCGCTGACCGGCAGCACCTGGGCCTGCAACATCCCCCTCGTGATGGCGATGGGGGTCAAGGAGCGCCAGCTGCGCCGGGGCGACGTGGTGGCGACCTTCAGCGGGGGCAGCGGGACCACGTTCAGCAGCGTCGTCATGCGCTGGTGCGTGCCCGACCCCGAGTAGGACCTAGGCGCCGCCGAACCAGTTCTTGAGGATCGTGCTGGCCGACACCGGGCGGCCCAGCATGTAGCCCTGGGCCGTCTGGCAGCCGAGGCTCCGTAGCTGCTGGAGTTGCGCCGAGTTCTCCACGCCCTCGGCGACCACGTCGAAGTCGAGCTTGTCCGCCAGCTGCAGGATGGTCTCGATGATGGCCAGGTCTTTGGGGTTCTGCTCGAGCTGCCGCACGAAGCTCTTGTCGATCTTGAGCTCGTGGGCGGGGATGTGCTTGAGGTAAGCCAGGGAAGCGTACCCCGTACCAAAGTCGTCGATGGCGAGCCGCAGGCCCAGCGCGCGCAGGTCATCGAGCCGTTGCGCCGTGGCGTTGGTCATGTCCAACAACGCGGACTCGGTGATCTCCAGGCAGATGGCGCTGGCGGGCGCCTGACTCGCCTCCAGCTGCGTCTTGACCTCTGCGACGAAGCCGGGCTGCCGGAGCTGACTGGCGGCGACGTTGATGCGGACGATGACCTTGTGGCCAGCGTGGTTCCACTCTGCGGCCTGACGCATCCCCTCGGCCAGCACCCAGGAGCCCAGACGGACGATGAGCCCCGTCTCTTCAGCCAGCTGAATGAAGCGCCCTGCCTCCAGCAGACCGTCGGTGGGGTGCACCCATCGCACCAGCGCTTCCAGGCCCACCAGATCGCCTGACATCACGCCGACCTCGGGCTGATAGTGCAGCACGAACTCGTTGTTCTCGATGGCGCTGGCGAGCATGCGCGACATCTCGTACTGGTCCCGCAGCCGCGCCTGGGTGGCCTGGGTGGCCCATCGGGTCGTGGCGCGGCCCGCCTGCTTGGCCTCGTACATGGCGGCGTCGGCGTGACGCAGGAGGCCTTCGGGTTCGGTGCTGCGCTCCGAGCAGCGGGCGATGCCCACGCTTACGGTCACGTGCATCGGCTGTCCGTCGACCATCAGCGGCTGACGGAAGCCCTCATGCAGCCAGCGGGCGTTGTCGGACAGGAAGGCGCCGCCGTCGTATACCGGGCTCAGGACGGCGAACTCGTCGCCGCCGATGCGGGTCACCATCGCGTGTTCGCCCGCGCAGTCTTTCAGGCGGCGCGCGATCTGAACCAGCAGTGCGTCGCCGATGGAGTGGCCGAGGCCGTCGTTGATGAACTTGAACTGGTCCACGTCCACGAACAGGACCGCCAGCTCCTTGGTGCCATCGAGCTCGGTCAGCCGCCTGGAGAGCTCCTCGATGAACAGGGCCCGCGCCGGGAGGTTGGTCAGGGCGTCGTGGGACGCGCGGTGGGCCAGCTGCTCCTCGGCCAGGGTGTGCTCGGTGACGTCCTCGATCTGGGCGAATACCGTGTGGGCGTTGCCCTTGTTGTCCCGCAGCAGGGCGAACGACACCCGCGCCCAGACGGTCTCCTCGCCGCGTTGGAACCGCTGGTCATACTGAAGCTGCTGCTCGAGCCCCTGGGTCAGTGACGAAAGCTGCGCGATCGCCACCGGGGCGTCTTCGGGGTGGCTCAAGGACTTCAGGTCGCAGGAAAGGAGGTCCAGGCGGTTCTTTCCCAGAATACGGCAGAGCGCCGGGTTGACCCGCTGCATGCCGCCGTCGAGGCCCAGCATGGCCATTCCGATGGGCGCTCCCTGGAAGCCGGCCTCGAACTGGGCCTCGAGGACCCCAAACTCGCCTGCGATGCGGCGATTGGCAGCGCTCAGACGGGCCAGCGCGTCGTCACGCTCGCCGGTGTAGAGGCGGGCGAACCCAAAGAGCAGGAGCGTGAAGAAGATCGGGCCGCTTCCGTGGACCACGGCCCAGACCGAAATCGGGATGTGGTTTTCGTATTGGACGAGCCCGGCCTGGTCCAGGCTGATGGTCACGCCGATGGCCACGACGGTGATCCCGGTCCACACGGCGCCATGCTTGATGCCCAGCAGGAATACCGCGCACAGCGGCAGGATCGACAGCGCGAAGAACGGGGCAGACACCAGACCACCGGTGTAGGCCATCATGCCCATCAGACCCGCGAGCTGGGTGGTCAACAGCAGATAGGCAGCGACCAACACGCGTCGTTGGCCGCCCCGGGCGATCATGGGGCAAGCGAGAGCGAGCCCGGTGATAAGCGCCTGGATGATGGCCACGCCGTTGGCGCCGATGATGAGGAACAGGGGCACGGCGCCGCCGGCGCCTCCCGCCGTCACGACCGCGTAGGTCTTCAGAAGCCGCCGGATGCGACTGTCATCACCCTCGTCCGGCCCACCTACTGCGACAACGGGATTGGATGGCCCGCTGGCAATGCCTGCTGCTGAGTCAACTACGCCCACCGTTGCAAACTACCACAGTCACGCGCCACGTGAAGCGCGCTCGTCGGGGTTGGTAACCGTTAAGGGGTCTTCTTGGTGGCAGCGGCCTTGGGCAGGTCGATGCGAAGGCGGATGGCGGCGACCTTGCGGTCCCCCGCCGTATAGTCCTCGATGGTCACGCCGTAAGCCCGATCGAGGGCGTCTCTGACCACGAATCTGGCGCCGGCCTTGACGTGTTTGTCGAGGACCTGGCCACCACGTTTGTCGGTACGAAATCGAGAGGCGTCTTCCAGGCGCAGATTCAGGAAGTGAATCTCGGGGTCCGAGGGTTCGATCCAGACCAGCGGCTCCTGGAGCGCCTCGAGCTCCTTTTCGGTCCCGATCTCGACCCGCTTTCCGTCGCGCAGATCGACCAGCGCGGCGCCGGGGTAGGGCTTGTTCTTGGAGGCGCCGATGACGCTGCTGCCGTCGACGGTGATCTGATAGCTGGTCGGCTTGGGGGGGGCCTTGTCGTCCTTTTTGGCGCCGTCGCTGCTGCCGCAGGCACTCGCGGCGATGGACAGGGCGGAGAGGACGACGAGACGAGACAGATGGCGACCGAGCATGTCGCCAATCTATCCCGCCTCCTGCGGGGGCGCCACAGCGGGACTAGTTCAGGACGAAGTGCACCCCGATGGTAACGGTGATCGAGATCGTGCCCGCTGCCACCGTGGCTCCAAATCCGCCCGAACCGGAGCGCTCGTTGAGCACGATGTTGGAGTAGTTGGGAGCGCTTACGGTGGCCCATCGACCCGAGGAACCGTGCTCGTCGATGCGGATGGCCTTACCGATGCCCTGGCCGAGGGCGTTGGCCATCGCACCTGCTTTCACGCGGGCCGCGGCGACCGCCTTCAGACGCGCTTTGGCTTTGAAGCCGTTGAGCTTGGTGTGGCTCAGGCGAACCCCCTCGATAGCGGTAGCCCCGGCTGCGAGGACCTTCTTCAGGAGTCCTTCGAGCCGCTTGAGGTCATAGACGACCAGGCTGAACTGGCGTCGCACCTCAAAGCCGCGGACCCGCTTCTTGGCAAAGCCGCGGGTCGTCTCGAAGGCTCGCATGACATCGACGGTGACATCCTTGCCCTTCACCCCGGAAGCCTTGATTGCGGCCAGGACACGGGCGGTACGGGCGTCGTTGCCCTTGGACGCGGTTGCCAGCTGTCTGTCGAAGGTTCGGACCCCGAGCGTGACGAAGGCCTGGTCGGGGGTCACCTTGATCTCCGCGGTCCCTCCCACGGTGACGGTGGGGAAGGGCATGGGGCTCGTGGTGGGCGTCGCGGCCGCCGACGAGGCGCCAAGGGCCACAACGCTGAGTGCGATGGCGGTCATTCGGATGGGGGCGAGGGTCATGGGTGGCGTCTGCTCCTGCACGGTGGATGGTGGGACGCGATGTCCCGGTGTGCAGCAGCAGACGCCCCGACGGCCGAAAACGTTGGTTAATGGTTCGTAACGAGGCGTCTGGGCTCGATTCTACGGGGCCTGGTTCCAGTCCACCGTCACGTGCAGGCCACGGTGGTCGCCGGTTCCCTCGATCGAGAGGCCCATGGCGAGCCCTCGCAGCCGCTGGGCCAGCCGGGTCAGAGCAGACGCTTTCATGGGCAGAGCCGGAAAGCGCGGCCGTACCCCCGAACCGAAGTGCTCGTGCACCACCTCGAGGTGGTTCGTTGACAGTGTAAACCTGCCGCCTTGTGCGGCTTCGGGGACATACCCGAGGAAGCCCAGCGAGGCCTCCTCGAAGCCAGCTTTGGGCGTGGCGCCAAGGCCCCAAAGCAGTGCTTCCGTGTCCCGGTAGCCTCCCCACAGGCTGCGTGAGGCTTCCGTATCCAGCACCGCGGCGAGGGTCTGCCCGGTCCAACCCCCCTGGCTGGCGATGCGGAAGTCGGCCTGCCGCGGCGAACCACCGCCCAGGCCGCCGGGCGTCAGACCCGCTTGGCGAGCGTCGATGAGCCACTTGAGTGAGGCCAGGTCCAAGGACATCAGGAAGAGGTCGTCGACCGTGGCGTAGAACACGCTCAGCTGGCGGTTGTCGAGCCACGACGACGCGGTCCGGGTCGTGGGTTTGATGGCGACGATGTCCACGCCGGCGTGGGAGTCGGTGGTGTCCCAGGTGACCATGCCAGGCGCGCTACTCATCACCTGCCGCCGGAGCCCGACGAGAGTGGCCGCCAGCGCTGCCTTGTCCCGGACATGCGCCCCAACGTAGATCGGGGCGTCGGCAAGCGCTCGGATCGCCTGCTGGAACCGCTTTCGCTGCTTGTCGCCGCCCTCGGGCTTCGCGGCGATCTGGCCCAGCGTGCCGGCGAGGTCCCACAGTCCCCCATGCCCCATCAGGCCGACCATCACGTAGTCGCCCAGCCAGCCGAACCCGCCGTCCCCGGTGCCCATGAAGTGGCCCAGGCCGTCCAGCTCGCGCCGTAGTTTGGCCTTCTCGCCCACGGCGAAGGTCCACTGCAGGCCGGCGGTCAGCACCGGCGGTTTCACCACCGCCTGTCCGGCGGTCTCTACGATGTCGTCGTAGTCGCTGCCCTCGATCAGCGGCAGCATGCGTGCATCGACACTCAGGCGTGCGCCGTCGGCAGAGCGTCGAACCCGCGCCGCTACCGGGTCGATGTAGCTTCGCCAGTAGGTCTGATACGTCTCCCGGAACTCCTTGTAGGCCTTCTTCTCTGAAGGCGTAACGCTGTTAAGCTCGAGGCTCGACAAGGGAGTCATACCCTGCAGCGAGCCCCAGCGTGTCGACCTCGGCCCTCGCTCTGGGTCGAGCGTGATGGTCCCGCCCCCTTCGTGCGTCAGCTCTGACCGGTCCAGAAGCCCCGCGGCAATGATCGCGTCGACGTTGGACGGCGCTGCGCCGTACAAAAGCCCGTACAGAAGGCTGGCGTTCCCCACCGCCTGGAGCTCGGCTCGGGCCCGCATGCGGCGGGACTGCAGGATCTTGGTACGCGGCGAGGTGGTCCGGGCCACAAAGGCGTCGCCGAGGAAGATGAAGCCGTCCTCGGAGGTCGAGTCGTAGGGGTAGACGGTGCGCATGTACTGGAAGTCGCCGGTCGTCGACAGCGCCGGCTCGTCCTTTGCGCCAGCGGCCACCGCGATGAACCGCCGGGCCAGCGCGCGTGTGTTCGTCACCACGACGGCGTCGCCCAGGTCCACCAGATGCTGGTCCACACCGCCCCCAGACGTGTGCTTCACAGTGTGGCCGTCGACCGTGTAGGTCCGTTGGGTTCCGGTCGCTCCGGCAGCCTTCAGGTGAGCCTGTCGGGAGCGGTCCAGCTCGGCCATGAGCCGCTCTTTGTGACGGACCCCGAACACCAGTCCCACCGAGGCGCCGTCACGGAGGAACGGGTCCTCGGCGACGAAGGCGACCCCGTCGGCGGCGAAGTGTCCGAAGCGTTCAGCCAGTCCGGTCCGCTCCACCGCCAGCTGGCGCTCGTAGCGCCTCCCCAGACGCCGGTCGCCGGGCTGCCGCTCGAGCACCTGGGCCAGCGGCGTGATCCACTCCCATGCATCGTTGCCCGCCTTGATAGCGGTGCGTAGATCGTGGAAGTGAACGTACAGCACGTCGCTCGGAACACGCCGAGCCAGAGGTTCGATGCGCGTCGTGGTTCCCAGCCGTGCACTCACTTCGTCGATCATCCTTGGCCATGGGTGGGACGCCAAGGGGACCGGCTTTAGCGTCTCCAGGGGCACCGTGGCCGCCTCGGTCTTGGCGGACGTGCTGAGTCGAAGTCCACGGTCGGCCTGAAGCGCCTCGTTGACGGAAGTCATCCCGGTATAGAGCCGCATGGTGTCGCCCATGTCGGAGCCACGGGGCAGCATCAGCCTGCGGGCCACGTCCTTGGGTTCCTGGCCCGCCAGGAGCGACAATCGGGCGCTGGCGAAGGCGTAGAACTCGCGGGGTGTGCCCCTCCAGCGATGGCGTTGCCGGCCCCAGTTCGCGAGCGTCTTGCCCAATGCGGCGTAGTAGCGGGTGGCCAGGTTGGCCGAGGTCTTGGACGCGGCTGGGGCTGCCACCTCCAGGGTGCCATGGTTCCACGGCGCTGCCCGATGGCCACCCAACGGCCGCCGCCCTCGCTCGATGAAACCAAGCTTCAGCCGTCCAGTGGGCGCCCCGATGATGCGTACGAGGACCGTCGACCGGCTGGCGGCGACGCCGAGTGCGTATCGCGACGCCGCGGAAGGGCTGCGCAGGAGCATCGTCGGCGTATCGTCGTCCTCGACGAGGGCCTCCGACGTACGAATCTCCAGGAAGGTGGCGCCGTCTTTGTGAAACGACGCCTCGGCGGTGCCCGTCAGGGCGCGGGTGGGCTTTGGGGTGGCGTCGCCCCAGGGAAGTTTGAGGGTCGGGCGGCGTTCGAGGTGCTCGACGCCCACGCCGCGAAGTGCCGGTGCCACGTGCGCAGCGCTGTGCTCGGTAGGGGCGTCCTTGGAGCAGCCGGGGAGGGCGGTCGCCACGACCAGGCCACAAGCGGCCAGGACGGCGAGATTCGGATGCTTCATGGGGTGAGACCATCCATGTCGGTGGTCGCGCTGTGACGGCGCGACGTTGCGTGCGGCGCGTGTTCTTGAAAAAAGCGTGCCAGGCCTTGAACGCGTCGGTGGTGCGATTAGAGTCGGGGTGACTCTTAGTGGTGGTTGATTGCCGCCCGGACGGCCGGGCGAGGGAGATGACGCCATGTCGACCAAGCTGAAGACGGTGGCCCAAGAGGTACTGGAGCTCCTGGACGAGGGCAGCTACGTGTCCGAGAGCGGGCGGGTGGTGAGCCTGAAAGACGTTCAGAATGCGGCGGTGGAAGGAACGTCCTTGGTGGCCCCAGAGGCCCTGGAACGCCTGCTTTACCCGGCGCACGCCACTACGCCGGGGCCGTACACGACGCGCTATGAGGTGACCGGCGAGAGCACTCAGGTGGCCGCTGCTCGCCTGGCGAACGGCGCGGAGGCGGGCCGGGTAATGGCGCTGAACTTCGCGTCGGCCCGCAACCCGGGCGGTGGTTTCCTACGCGGGGCCAAGGCCCAGGAAGAGGATGTCTGCCGATGCAGCGGTCTGTTCCCGTGCCTGGTGACCGACGTGGTCCGTGGCTACTACGACGCCAACCGGTCGCAGAAGTCCCTGCTGTACACCGACACGATGATCAGTGCGGCGCTAGCCGTGCTGATCGGCCGGAGCCCGAAGGGCGATACATCTCAACGATTCCAGACGCTTTGACCAAGGGGGCGGCGAATGCCGACCTCTTGGTCATGTTGCGTCTGAT
>Ga0207422_1001395_pt1 | contig 48340 bp, 65 predicted proteins | sample MarCyaLeptolynsp_FD_187757 | JGI IMG/M metagenome (GOLD analysis project Ga0207422, IMG submission 187757) | Marine cyanobacterial communities from Panama - species 1 Leptolyngbya sp. (SPAdes) | ecosystem: Environmental > Aquatic > Marine > Unclassified | place: Panama: Panama City | collected... | reverse complement strand
TCAAAGCGGCTCGCAGGCCAGCGAAACACCGGCACGGGGTCGCTGGATGCCAGGTAGTTGATGGTGGTCTCTTGGCCAAACAGGCCTTCTACCTCTGTTGATTCAGACTGAACCGTCTGATCCTCAAAACCCAGGTAACGGATCACAGACTCGCGATTCTGAGAGTCACCATACAACGTCCACGTTGCGTGCTCGTTCAACTGTGACGGGTAGATGTTCAGCGGGTTTCCTGCGTCACGCTGGAGCGCAAATGTCTGGCCGAACGCGAGCGGGATGAACGTCCCAAGCGCCGCATTGACGTCTATGCGGGGCGTGAAGTCATTCGGCGAGACGGTGACGACAGGCAGCTGCAGCACTTTGGGGAGCACGCTGTTGATCGTCGCGAGGATGCAACGCACCAGGTAGCTGACCTCATACAGCCCCGTCGGCACCGCAGCGCCGCTTAGAGGGTCTGGATCGATCAGCGTCAGCTCGCGGCTTTGATGCGCCGAGTAGCCTTTGAAGTGGCTCTCGATCGGTATCAGCGCAGTGGGGGCGTTTGTCGTGATCGTGATGTCCCCGCCGTTTTGCCCCTCGTAGATGAGCGTCGCGCGCCGCTCGTTCACCTCCTGGGCGAACACAGTGAATGCGCCCTGGAACTCAATCGGCGCGACTTGAGCCTGAGCTACGAACGAATTGCGTGTCGCCTCGTTGTCGCCGGGGACGAGCCGGAACTCCAAGACGCCAGGCGTTGGGATGCCTGCGATTGCTGTCCAAACGAACTCGCCGTCATTGATGTTGAGCTGGTCGCCAGTGCTCATCGCGGTCGCGTCGAACGATACCTCGTTGAAGTACACCGGCTCGGCGACGTCGAGCTTGAACTTCACGAAGTTGTTGTGATCTGCGACGAAGACGAGCGGCCTCGCTCCGATCCCTTGAGAGCGCCCGATGAGCTTGCCCGTCGGGTAGCGGCGCACCAGCGGCTCGCTGAAGCGCGAGTGAATGGTCCTGCACTTGAACGTCACCGCGTTCGGGTCTGACTCGTCCACCTTATTGATGATGCCGGCGAGGATCCTGCTGTGTTCAGCGCCTTCGATGCCGGCTGCGTCGTGCGCGCCATATGGCGTGAAGTTACCGGCGCTGTCTTCAAATCCATTGATTAGATGGACCTCCAGCACCCTCTTACCGAAGGCGCTCGGGCGGTCGAAAATTGGCATCCCGTTAGGCGCAGACGCGGCCTCTGCCTCGCGCGTCGAGACGTGGTTCAGGATGGGGGAGCGGTACTCGCCGCGGCGCAGGATGGGGCCTATGGACGCCGTCGAGACGTTTCTAAACGCCGTGATGGTCTCCTGGCCTATGTGCAACTCTTTTTGCCCGCTCGCTGCTGCCCAGGGGTCGTTGAGCACGCCGAGGAATCCATCGTCATCGTCAGCCGCAAGGTCATCGACCATCTGCGCGACAAGCCCTTTGTCGACCGTCGCACCCTCACGCTCGGCGCTCGTTGCAAGCAGGTCGCGAAGCAGGTCCTTGCTTGGCACACCCGACGTCGCGCCTTCGAGCTTCATCGTGACCTCGAACGAACCCGCGGTGGGCAGCGCGCCTTTGGGTCTCAGCTTGATGCTCGCGTCTTCGAGCCGGTCGATGATCAGCGTCGTCGAGATAAGGAACGATTCGTTGCCTGCCGCGTTCAGGCGCGGTCGCCAGATGTAGCCAAGCGGCGATTGCCACCCTACAGGCACCCAGTCGCCGCCCTGCACGAACGCCACAGGGATGCCTGAGATGAACGCCACGAGACGACACGCGAGCGATTCTTGAGCCAGTCTGTTGACGTACACCATGGCTCACCTCACGCGTAATCCAGGCGCCGACGACGCGAGGAACGATCAAGGACGCGGTTTGTCAGCACGGCCCCAGAGCCGCTGTCTGGGACTTGGTTGGTGACCTGGATGACGTTTTCGCCCGTGATCGGGTCCATGTTGTTGATGATGTAGATCGGCGGCGCCTGAGCCGGGGCGAATGGGGCGAGCGTCGGGGTGTTGAACACGTCTGAGCGGCGATCGCGCCCGCCGCCGAAGCCCCTCGATCCACCGCCGCCACCCACGCCGCGGCCCGCACCTGCCCCCACACCAGCGCCCGCGCTGCTCGAGACAGAAGGCGTTGAAATATTTGCGAGAATTCCAAATTGAATGGCCGCGGATGTATGCAGGGCCGCACCTGCGATATTTCCGAACGCGGTCTCCTGAATGGCCAGCGCGGCGTTAGAGGCGCTCAGGATTGCAGCCTTGGCTTTCTCGTTCTGCACCAGGCCAGCTGCGACCTGGCCGCCCGCTGCGAGAGCGCCGCCGACGCCACCGATGATCGCAGCTGAGGAGGATCGCTGCCCTTGAGCAACCAGGCGTGCAGAGAGGACGCTTTGCTTGGCGAACGCGCGTGCGGCGATGATCCCCTTCTTGCTCGCCTCCATCGCGGTGAAGATGCCGCGCTGTGAGGCGCTGCCGTAGTCGATCCAGGCGCGCGAGGTCGTCTCAAGCTCGCCCCTGATACGCACCTGGCGCTGGAACTCCATGTCCGCCATTTCGGCCGCGCCCTCGGCCGCCTGCTCACTCACCCCCTGCTGGGTCTCGATCCACTCCACATAGCTGTCGAACTCGGCGAGGCGCTGCTCCTGCCTCATCTCACTGATGCGGCTGTGATACTCGCGCTCGACGGCCAGGCGCTGGTCTGCAGTCGCGCCGGCGACCGCAAGCAGCGCGTCACGCTCCTGCATCGCCTCGTCGATGCGCGCTGCGATGTCGCCGCCGCCGAGCGCGCTGACGCGCCGTGACGTCGCTGCGTCCTCCTCAAAGCCCCGGATTGCGTCAGCAAGGCCCGCGAGCTTCTCTTCCTGGCGCGCTGTGATGCTGTCCTGAATGGACTCGTAGGCGCTCAGAGGGGCCTGAATGGCACCGAAGAGGATGGGGGCAAGTTCATCAGCAGCGGCCTTGAGGCGCGCTTGTTGGTCCTCGAACACCTGGCGCGTCTTGTCGGCAAAGATGTCGTTCGCCGCGTCGAGGGCGTCGACGTTGTCGCCAACGCGCTCGAGCGACGCCTCCCACTCCTGCGTCGCTTCGGTGAGCCGGCGCTGGTCCTCGGTCATCCCGATGAGCGCGGCCTGGTTGATGAGGCTCGAGAAGTCCTCGCGCGAGCCGCCGCCGACCCTCGACGACGTCGACGCAGCTGTCGCCTCTCCCTGACTTCCGCCGAGCGCGTTGAACAGCGCACCTTGCAGGGCGCCTGAGATTCCGCCGCCGATCGCCGCTAGCTTCTCCCCCACGGTCGCAGCGTTCGCGAGCGCTGGGGCAATGCCCTGTGCTGCATCAAGTGTGTCGGTGAAGCGCGCGCGCACGCCATCGGCCAGTACAGACACTTTGCGCAAGGGCAAGTCTTCGAGCGTCGTCGAGAGGTTCGCAATGGACAACTGTTGGGCGAAGTAGCTCTTTTGGATCTCGAGCGTCTTCTTTTCTTGGCGCGTCAGCCCCGCCTCTTGGGCGAGCTGCGCGTCGATCTGTGCGACGGCCATCTCGAGCCGGTCGCGCTCACGAAGCAAGCCGACTGCGCGAATGTCCTCAGCGACTTTTACCTTGTCGGCGTAGAGCGTTGTGGCATCGAATAGGCGGACCCCTTCGGCGGTCATCCCCGTGAGGGTGGCGAGTCGCTTCTCATCCTTCTCGCTGATGGCGTCCTGAAGCGCGGTGCCGTCCCGCATCGCTTCGGTCGTGCGCTCGATGATCTCGGCAACCTCGGCGGCCTCGGCGGCGCCGAAGTTGATCGACCGGGTCTTCGCGAATTGAACAAACAGCTGCGCCGAGTTCGCGGACACCTCGGCGATGCTGTCGTGGGCCGTTGTCGCCATGTTCGTCAGGCGCATGAGGCCAAGGCCCGCGCGCGTCTTCAGCATGTCCGCGTAGTCGGTCACGCTGTTCTCGGCGCGCTCCATCGCCTTTTGGTGCTCTGCGGCGAAGCGACGAGCCGTCTGCTCGCTGTCTTCGATGCCTGCGCGTAGCAGCTTATGCGCTTGCCAGACGCGATCTACTGCAAGCCCGCCGCCGATCGAGAAGTCTTGAAACTCCTTAACAGATCGCTGCACCTTGATATTGAGGATGTCAGAGTCAGCGCCGAGCGCCTTAAACGCCGCACCTGCTTCGCCGCTCTTCACCTCGTCCATCAACGCGGCGGTCAACTCCTGGGTGCTCTGCCCCGTTCTCAGCGCTGCTGCATTGATCCGGTCCAGCAGATCCGGTGAGCCCTTCAAAAATCCGAGGAACGTCTGGTCGCCCCCCTGCATCACGAGGTTGAACAAGCTCCCCGTCTCAGCCCTTGAGCTGAGCCCGCCCGCCGAGTTCTGGGCGCGCTCCAAGTTGACGCCTGCACGCTCGGCGCTTTGGGCAATGTCCTGCATCACCGCAGCAGCTTTCGTGGCCTCGAGGATCGCGAACACGCGATCACCGACCGATCCCACAAGCTCAAGCGAGCCGGCGAGGTGGTTGCCCGTCTCGAGGGTGCGGTCGAGCCGATCGCGCAGCGGCTCTGCGGCGTGTGCAAGGCGCTGGATGGCGACCTCGTTCTGACGCAGCGTGCGCAAGAACTCTTTGTTGTTCAGCTGCGCCTTGGCGAAGATGGTCTCTTTGTTGAGTTCATCCATCTCCTCGCGCATGCGACGCGCGAAGCCGATCGCGGCGCGCGTCTTCGCCGAGAAAGACTCTGTCTCCTCGCCTGCTTCCTCCGCGACCGCTTCGATAGCCTGGAACGCCTTGACGCCCGTGAGACCCATGCGCCTCATGGTCTCTTCGAGCGTCTTCATGCTGCGGTCGATGTTGGACGAGCCAGACTCAACCGAGTGTATGCGGAGCGTCGTGTCAGTCATGGATCAAAGCTCCAAGGGCGGGGCGTCATCGCTCGGCGGGGCGTCGCTTCCATCGCCTGCGCCTGCGATCTGGGCGGCCTGGTGGACGGCGTAAGCGCGCTCACAGATCCCAATCAGATCGACCATCACCGGGATGAGAGGCAGCGCGGTCGTCGCGGCGAGCCCGATCCCTTTTGACGTGTTCCAAAGCTGAATGGCGCGATCCGCCTGGCGATGCGCGCTAGGGTCTGCGCCTGGTAGGTCGTGGCGCATGTAGGAGCGTGGGCAGCGCTCCCAGACGCGTCCAAGGACTTGGATGGACCCGCCGAGGTCAGCGAACGGCCAGAAGCGCACCGCTGCGGTAGACGTCGGCGCTGTTGCACGTAGGTCGCACTCGGCGTGGAAGTGATCGTGTGTGAAATCCACCCAGCCTAGGTCGCGGTCATCGAGGTCGGTGTGCGGTACGCGTGGCGGTGACGTGCAGCCGCGCAGGCGCTGCTTGTCGGTGCCTTCGCAAGCGCTGCAGACGAGGTTGTCCATCAGTCCCCATCCGGCGGCGAGTCGCGCGAGGAGGACGCGTCGGACTCCCCCAGTGACGGCACCTCCGCGCCGCTGGGCTGGTCGGCGTCGGATGATTCAGGCGGCTTCGGGCGCTTCAGCGCCACTCTGACGTCACTCGCAATCTCATCGGACAGCGTCGCTTCGACCCCGCCATCTAGGGCGTCCAACTCATCGAACACGATCCCGAGCAACGTCGCGCACGCCTGATTGCGCTGGAGGATGGGCAACAGAGGGTCGGCCGGCTTGCCCGTCGTCATCTCCATGACTCTCTCGCCCAGCCACACCCAATCCTGCGGGGGGATGCGCTTCGTCATCGCCTGCCAGTCGCGCTTCTGCTTGCAGGTAACGGGGCGTTGCTCGCCAGCTTCGTGGACCGCGAGGAGACCCTTCATCCCGCACAACATCGCCGCGCGGCGATAAAACGCGCTGTGCTTCGTGCCTGCTTGCCCTTCTGCTTGGGCAAGCTGGTCCTCGTACTCGACCGCGTCGAGCGCCCTGATCTGGTAGCGCGTCGCAGTCCGCCCCTCCTTCAAGACCAGGTTTTTGCTCTCACTCGCCTCGTTGATGTCGGCAAGGTAGGCAATCGCATTGCTCTTTTCCTGATCAAATGCCAGGTCTTTTGGGTCGACGATCCAACGTGGCTGGGTCGCTGAGGTGGCTCGGAGCATGGTGGGGGCTCAGGGGTGAGTGAGGTGGGTGCGAGGGCGTCAGGGGGCGTCGATCAGCCCTGCTGCATGATCATGAGGTGCGGATAATTGGTGTCGTCAGCCTCCTCGGCGGGTCCGGTCGTGACGCCAATTGCGCCAATGTTGCCGACCTTGTCGTTCTGGTTCGGCTCGTCGCTGATCCGCCCATAGGGCTGATACACGCAGAACGTTGCGCCGGGTTTGTTGCCGATTTGCGCGAACAAATGCAGTTGGTTATCGGTGCCGGACACGTTCTTGTAGACGTCGAGGACTTCGGGGCCGGTGAAGCCCCCTGTGGTCACGTCGACCGTCTGGCGCAGCTTGAGGCTGATCTTCATCTCTTCTTCGGTGGCAACCTTCGTCCAACCGTCGATGCCGGTCTCGTCGGGTTCGAGGTTGCACTCGTTGGCCTCAAAGGTCGGCGCGACCTGAACCATGAGGTGGTGCCAACACGTATCAATCCAGCTGTCTACAGTGCCCAGCTGCGCGAGCATGATGCGCGAGTAAGCGCCAGGCTTCGGGCGGTTGTTTGGGTGTGGCAGACGCGTCGCGACGAAGTTCTTCTCGAGCGCTGCGACCATGAACTCGAACGCGACCTTTTGCGTCGCAGGCGCGCCGCTCGCCTCGATCGTCATCTTGCCCACACAGCCGCCCGTGCGGTTGTGCTGGACCTTGGTGTCGCCCAGGATCTCGGCCCAGAACGTTTCCGTGTGGTTCTTTGCGCGTCGCAGCAGCGTGCCACCGAGCACGACAGCGCCCGCAAGAGGGACTTCGCTCGCTTCGAGGTAGAAGAGGAACGTCATCAGACCAGCGCCGTCGTGCGTCGCAGGGCGCGCGACGACCGTCCCGTTTGGCTTCAAGATGAACAGGATTTGCAAGCCGGTCGGGAAGCTCGCAGGCGTGGTCACCTGAACAGCTGACACGGAAGGCGCCGGGGACGCTGCGATGGTGTCCCCGGTAACCTGGACAGGCTCAGCGCCAAGGCAGGCGGCGGCAGCCTGCGCGAAGCCGTTGGGGCGCGCTCGAACCTCGCCATCGCGAAATCCAGGGTCACCGCCTGTCCCTAAGCCCGCGCCATTCATGTATGTTTTGAAGCTGAAGTTCGCGGTGGTGTGCGCGAGCCCGACGCCCTTTTCGAGGGTGCCGCCGCGGTCGATTGGCCCTTCGTTTGGCAGCACCTCGTTCTTGAGGTTGTCGACGTTCAACTCGAGCACTTCGATCTTCTCGGCGTTCGCCCAATCAGTGGGCTGCTTGCCGAAGCCTGCACCGTCCTCGGCGCGCAGGCGCAGCGCGTGGCGCCCGGCGATTGGCTGTTGGGTATTCGGTCCGGGTGCCATGGCTTAGTCCTCCCCTCCGATGGCGTGATTGATCAGGATTTCGATGCGTTGAAGCCACGCGTTGTCGTCGCGCTCGCCCAAGCGCTCAAGCTCAAAGCGCCCCTGCGGCTCGACCTCGTTAACCGTTCCTGCGGCGGGAAACGTGAGGTCACAGACGAGCTTCTGTGCGATCTCCTCAGCGTCCTGCGCGGCCAACTCTTGCGGGCTCGGGGCGTCGGGTACGTTGGGGCGTGGGCAGTAGCGATAGAGCGTCTCGATGACGAGCGTGTTGTTGACGTGGCGCGTGCAGTGGTTCGCGGTCCCGTCGATGGTGCGCTGGTCACCGAGGGGATAGATCGCGAACACCCTCAGCGCGTCGCCAGGCTCAGCCCGCCACGCCCCGTCTTCGCCGTCTTCGTCGCCGAGCGGCCCTTGCGTCTCGGCCTGTAGCCAGGGGTCATCTGGCATGAGGCTCGGCGTGATCTCGTGGATAAGCTCGCGTGCAGCTTTGCAAACGGCGGTGATGGTCATGTGATCACCTCCGTTGGCAGGTTTGAGAGCGCGCGGTCAGCCTCGCGCTTGAGCAGATCGTCAGCGCGGCGCTTGGTCTTCGGCGGGATGCCGGTGAATTCGTAGCCAGCCGCGCGCAGGTAGTCGGGCACGCGCTGGCGATCGACAGGCAAGTCGACGCGCGACTCGCTCCCCTGATGCGTCACGCGCCAGTTGCCAGGCTCGGCCATGGTCCCGGTCGCAACACCTGGCACATTTCCCTGACCACGGCGCGACTTCTGCTCGCGCGTGCTCGCCCGGTTCGATGGCTGGGCTGTGCCGTCGGGCTTGAGCCCGTGGCGCAGGTTGTCCGTGATCTCTTTGGGCGCGCCCTCGGCGAGCTTTCGCACGGCTTTGCGCTGCGCTTTGCGTAGAAGCTTCGGGACCTTCGACAGCTGGGGGATTTCGACGCTGGTCTTGCTCATGCGACACCCCCGTGGCGCGCGAGGTACTCGCCCGCGTCTCGCGTGTCGTCCTCGTTGAAATCAATCCACGCGTCGACGGCAGCGGCGAGCTGCACGTCGCGTCGCTCGAGCATCGCTGCTGCACGCTCTGTCCCGTCGCTGAGCGTGCGCGCGAGCACGTCGCAGGCGATGGCTCGACGCACGGCGAGGCGATTTCGGAGCATGTCAGGTGCAAGCGTGCCGGCGACGCCCGGTCCCATGCGGCGCGATTCCTCAGCGATCATCTGCTCGAGCGCGAGCCACACCTCGCCAGTTGAGCCGGGGATCAGCGAGCGCCAGCGATCAGCACCCTGCAGACGCTTGCCCGCCGTGTGGTCGAGCTGCTCAAGCTCGCATTCTGACAGGTCATCGAACACGAAGGGCTGGCGCACGAAGTCGATGAGTCCTTGAGCGGAGCGCGCGAGCCCGTTCGATACCCAGGACCACTTGACGAGGACGCTGCGCGCGGTCGCTGTCACCTCATCGTCAGCGATGGTGATCGCGTGTCCGTAGCGTCGAAGCGTCGACCCTGCCGCGACGTCCCAGGGCACAGCTTGGTCAAGGGTGACTTGGGATTCGCTCGCGTTGATGCCGTGTGCGACGACCTCGGCGGGCTGGCCTTGCGTCGAGATCAGGAGCAGCTGCTCGCGTGGTCTGAACGCTGGCGTGCCGACGCCGTCGAGGGTCAAGGTGCGCGCTTTCTGACCGGCTCGCGCAAGCGCTGTCGTCGTTGCGCTGCCCGCCTGAGCGGTCGCTGTCTGGCCGACCGATCCGCTGTAGAGAGGCGTGGTGCCTGCGCTGTAGAGCGAGACGGTGACGTCGCCGTCTGGCTGGTCGTACGCGCCAGGGTAGAGGACGAGCGAGACAGCCGTCGCGAGCGGGTATTGGGTGGGGGCAAGGCTCATCGGATCACCTCCACACCTTACGCCGCCACGACGCCCAAAGGGGCTGTGCTGCGGCGAGCGCCGTGGCGCTCTTATTGAAACCACCCGCGCCATACGCGACGCGCTGCTCACTCTTCGATGTCTGACCGTCGAACGTCCCGTGATCCCCTGCGCGACCCTGACCAGACGCAACCCAAAGCGCCTGCAGGTAGAGCAGCACGCCCTCAATCACCTCGCCTGGCACCGTTTCAGGGCTCAGCTCGTCGCAGCCATCAAAGGGGTTGGCAAGGTAGCCTTCAGCCGCGGTCGTCGAGGCGCTCAGCAAGCGTTGCAAGCGTGCGTCGTGACCCGAGCCCTTCACCTCGCACATGTATTTGATTTCGGAGGCGTAGCTCGCCCATGTCACCGCGTCTTTTACTGCGCCCATCATGCACCCCCTGCCGCGTAGGAGCGGCGACCGAAGACGGGCAGCGCGCGCGAGGGGGCGCGCTCGAACGTGTGGCGCTTCGTGTCGGTCGTCTCACGCACGCACCCCGCCCACTCCCAGCCGCTGCGCATCAGCGCGCCGGGGTCGATGTGCTCGCCCATGGCCAGACCACAGGCGCAGCCGTCGAGCACGACCCACTGGCCGGTGTTCTCGCGGTGGCGCACGATGACCACAGGGCGCCTTTGTGTGGGGCGAGGGCGAGCCATGAGGTCAGCTCGACGTCGCAGCGAGGCTGTAGCCGCGCCCACGCTCGGCGGCGAGGGCGTCGTCGCTCGCAGGATCGGTGTGCGTCAGCGTGATGGTGTCCGTTGCAACGCGCTGAACCTTGATGCGGGCCAGCACCAGGAACGCATCGGCATCGACGTCAGCGATCGACGCAGCGCCGAGCGCGTCGCGGATCTGCTGCGCCGTCAACGGGACCTCTGCCCCATTGTCGGCCTCAGCGCCGACAACACCCCTCAGACTCGGTGTGCCAGCCACGAGCACGGCAACCAAGGCGAACCAGTAAGTTTTGCCGTCTGCGCTCAGCGCCGTGATGGTCGAGCCGTCGAGGTTGTAGCTGGGGATGTCAGGCGAGCCGTCGAGGAACTTTTGATCGGTGCCAGCCGCGAAGCGCTTGTACACACCGCCGACGCGCAGCGCGCCCGCGGTGTAGTCGGCGCGGTAGAGGGCGATGGTGTTTGCGGTCGTGGGGTTGGCTGGCAGGAGCGCGGTGTCGCTCGCAAGTTCGAAGCGGGTGTCGCGCTCGATGTTGTCGCGCACGTCGGCCTGGGCTTCGGCGTAGCCCACCGGGCCGGCCTGGGCGTTGTAGGACCCAAACCCCTTGACGGTGGATCCTGGGAAGCGCGCCAGCCGGTCGGCGGGCAGCGTCGGTGTTGCTGGCATGGTCTGACCTCGTAGGGGCGTGGGTGTGCGTAGGGCTTGAGCGGACGAGTGCGACGACAACGCGAGCCGTCAGGGCTCGCGCGTCAGGGCCGCAAATCAGGCGGGGGGAGCGGCGTCGGTGTTGAGCTTTCGCATGTACGAAGGCAGCTCGACGCCGAAGCCGACCTCTTCTTTGACCTTCAGGCGGATCTGCTCGAGCCCGAAGTCATCGTTCATGAAGCCAAGTTCAGCCGTGGTTTCGAGGCCGTCGTAAATCGTGGCCGCCATGCCAAGGTCGCCCATCACGCCCTCAGAGTCCGAAAGCTCAGCCGAGCCCGCGAGGCGCAGCGTCATCACACGATCGGGCACGCCGGGCTGGCTGTTGACGAAATAGACGTAGTGCCCATCTGTGCCCTTGAGGATCGAAATTTTCTCGTGATGTCCAACAGATACGAGTGCCGCCGTCGCCTGAACATGCGCGCGCCAGAGCGTGTAATAGCCACGCACCAGGTAGTCGATGGCGTTCGTGTCGGCCGCCATCGCAGACCATGCGGTCAGCGTCGCGATGTCTGGATCGTTCAACACGCCTCGAATACCTGAGTCACCATCACCGGGGCCGCGGATAAAGTTGACCTCCTCGACGATGGCCAGGCTGTTGCGCCCGCGTCGCTCGACGAGATCCTGAAGGCCGGGGATGTGTCGCAGGTTTGCGTTCTGAAGCAACGCAATCTCGCCAAGCACGGCCAAAGGCACCGTGTATTTGCCGAACGTGCTGCGGCTGTGAGGCATCAGCGTTCCGGCGGGCGTGGCGATGTAGGCGGTCGCGGTGACGGTCGTGTTCGCAACCGCATAAGAGTTGCTGAACGCAACAGACACCGTGACTTGCTTCGTTGCCGTGTTGACCACCGTAACGGTCTTGGTTTCGGTGTTGGTTCCGTCTGTGACGGTGATCTGGTTGAACCCGCCCGCGGCGGCGAGACCGGCGACGCTGTCGAGCGTGATGACGGTATCCGTTGCCGTGATTGCACCGCCAAGCTTTGTGATGACGCGACTCTCACCCGTCTCGCGGTAGCTGATGACGCTGTCTGTCGCGCCGCCAGTCGAAATTGAAGGGATAAGCGACCGAAGGACCGTCTGGAGCTTCGGCAGTTCCTTCATGCCGGGCGCATACAGCGGCGTGATGATGTTGCCGACTGCGTCGGCGCCGTAGCCTGTGAGGTTGCTGTCTTTCCTCACCCACATGGACCCCTTCAACCTGATGGGGCCAGTCGTCTTGCGTGAGGTGTCGTTCTGCTTGACGACGCGATCAATCCAGCTTTTGAACGCCTCATGGCTGACGAAGCGCTTGCCGAAGGACTCAGCTGCCGGTCCGCCGCCCATCAAGCCCATGTCCTGCGCTTGGATTTCGAGCTTTGCGACCACCTGCTTCAGACGTTTGATCTCGTCCTCGTTCGACTCCTTGTTCGCCTTGGCGAGGTCTTCAGCGGCCTTGAGGCGGTCTTCGATGTTCTTTCGAGCGTCCTGAAGTTTGACGATCTTGCCAGACTCGGCGTCGAGCTGCTGTGTGACGCGCTTGAGGTCGGTCGACCCGATCTTCTCGACCCGGTGCATCAAGTCCTTCTGCTTGTCGACCACGTCTGTCAGTTCTTTCGAGTGCTTCTGTTGCGCATCGTCGATGCGATCAAGTTGGTTGCCGAGTTCTCGAACGTCTAATGCGGCTGCCATCGTCTGCGTCTCCTCGTGTGGGCAGGATGAAGGGATGCGTGCGTGCCTCAGCGGCGACGCAGGGTCGTTTGCATGTCGGCGTAGCGCGCAGCGATGCGCTCGGCCTTGGCTGCGAGCGCGCGCACGTCGTCATCAGACGCGCCGCGCAATCGTGCTTGGTGGGCATTCCAGTCGTTGATACGCGCGGTCTTTAGGTCTTCGATGCGCGCGTAGATGTTCGCGGGCGTTCCGGTGGGGCTGACCTCGTCGAGCCAGACCCTGCGAAGCTCTCGAACGTCGAGTCCCCAGCGCCCATAGGCTTCGGTGCCTTCAAGCCACGCTGCGTCTTCGACGCGCCCGGCGATGGACAGCGAATCAACCGTCCCGTCTAGGATTTTGGTGATCATGTGATCACCCTCGGGGATCTTGCTGATGTAGCCAGACACCCACAGGCCCTTGCTGTCCTCACGAAGCTCGCGCCAAACGCCGATTAAGCGTCCGTGCTCGTCGCGCATCTTGACGACGAAGGTGCGCGAGTCGTGGCGCGCCCTGGACTCAGCGAACGCACCGCGCGCAACAATCTCGCCGTGATGGTCTGAACGCTCAGGCGGCTCCCACGTCGATGCGTAGCCTGACAAGATGCGCTCAGTCACAAGCTTTTCGGTCGCTTCCTCCGTCAGGAGCGCACCGGGCGCGAACTTCGAAACAGTCGTGATATCGAAGGCCATTATGACGCCCCCTCTGGTTCTGGCGCTGGGGCGCCGTTGGCTTGTGGTGTCGTTGGTTGGTCCCAACCTGGGTATGGTTCGACGCCCAAGTTGTGGCGGCGGCTGACCTGCTCCATAGGCACGCCGCGGTCTAACTCGCGGTCGGCAATGTCCCAGCGCATCTTGAGCAGGTAGTTGAGCGCGTGGACCTTCGTCAGATCCAGCTCAACGCGAATGTCTCCCCCGTACTCGAGTGCCAGTTCGTCGTTGATGCCTTCGTTGAGCAGCTCAGCCGTCGGGATGATGTTCGAGTCCCAAAGCAGGAAGCGCGCTTCAGGCATGTTGGCGAACTTCGTATCACTCGCCTTGAAGAACACATCGGGGACGTTGAACGCCGCGCAGATCGCCTTACCCGAGTCCTGACGCGTGCCGCGGTAGTCGGACTCGACGGCGTTCATCGCCATCTGGATCCACTTCGCATTGCCGTACGTCATCGGCGCGCGGGCGTTCATCGAGCCCATCCACGCTTCGCGCAGGTGCTTACGAGCCTCGTTTAGCTGCTCTGGCCTCAACGTCATGCCGGGTGGCGTCTGCAGCTCGAAGGCCCCGTCAGGGCGACAGCGGTTCGCGAAGCTGTTTCTCTGCCAGTTGGCCGCCGCGTCATCCATCGACGCCTCGCGAGACGCCGCCTCCAGGGGAGACAGCCCGCGCTTGGCACCCTCGCGACCAGGACGGACAAACATGGTGCGGATCACATCGCGCTCGGTGACGTCGAGGTGGCCGCCCGTGCAGCGCTCGTAACCGATGACGCGAGGCGCGCCCGATGACTCAACCTTCGTCCTGAACTCACCCTCTGGATACGTCCAGAGTTGAGCCGGCTTGTTGACGCCCGGATACCGAAGGCTCTCGCCATGCACAGACGCGCGGCGGATATGAATGTAGTCCGTACCCGTGAGGACGAGGTGATAGGCGCGCTCAGCTTGCCAGTGCCTAAAGCGGCTCTCTGGGTGTGGCCGCTTCAACAGGTCAATCAGGGGGTGGCGCCTCAGCTCGCGCTTGCCCTTCATCACCTTGAGGGGCACAGACGCGACCGCGTTCGCGATCAAGCTCGCACAGCAGTAGACCCAAAGACTGGCCGTCATGCTGGTCTGTGTGGCTGCGCCGACCGAGTACAACCAGCGTTGCTCCCTCGCGTGGCGAGGCAACACAGGCGGGTTGTTGATGGCGACCTCAGCGCTCGACGTCGACGACGTCTTAACCAGTGCTGTGCTGCTGCGACCTCGAAAGGCGCCCTTGATTCGGCCCCACAAGTTCATGCCGCCCCCCCAAGACTTGCAAAGAAGGGCAAGGCGATTGGGCCTTGCTGGATGCTACGAATCGCAATGCCTGCGCTGTCGACGCGGTCAGAGTGCTTCCCTGTCGGGAACGCCGTCACCTCGTCGATGAACGAGCGCACCCAGGGATGTTCCTTGCTCTGCAGGGGCAGGAGCACACGCCCCGCTTCGATCGCTGGCGCAGCTGCGAGTGCTCGAGCGAGCTTCGACCCCTTCGGCGTCACACCCTCGACGCGACAACCAAGCGAGTGCGACAGATCAGGCGTTGCCTGGATCTCCTGAAGCAGCGCGTGTCCATGGGCGGCGGCTTCGATGATGATCCGCGTCGGCTTCCAGCGTTGAGCGAGCCCCACAAGGTATGTGCGTGTCTCGGGGTAGCTCCAACGCCCGCGCGCTTCGTCGAGCAGATAAAGGGTATCGCCCTCGACGCCCCACGCGAGCAGAGAGACCCACGAGGCCGTCTTGCCCTTGCCGCCGAAGGTGAGGTCACCCGTGATCAAGACCCGGTCGAACGACGCCGGCCTGATGCGCCACCCGTTCGCCTCCTCACCAGGCGTCAGTGCGCGGCCTCGGACGTAGTATTTCCACCACTCACGGTTCCAGACGTCGCCGTCCTCGCTCGTTGGGCGGCCCTGGTAGAGAGCGCGCCAGAAGTACGAGCCGACGGCTCCCTTGATGCGCTCGAGCGCTTCGAGTGGGTAGCGCTCGGGGTGCAGCGCCTCACCTGGGCGGCGCAGCACCTCGTTAGTGATCTCGTGGCGCTCTTCCTTCTCTGCGATCGCTGGGTAGTCGACTGTCTCCCAGCCCTCAGACGCAGCGTGCTCGCGCAAGCGCCCGACGAGGTCGTCTTCGTGCCACGGCGTCATGACGACGAGAATCCCGCCGCCAGGCGCAAGACGTGTGTAGGCGACTGAGCGATACCAGTCCCAGATCCGATCGCGCGCGCCGGGGCTCAGCGCGTCCTCGGCGCCTTTGAACGGGTCGTCAATCACGAGGACGTTGGCGCCGAAAGACGTAAGGCCCGTGCCCGCCCCTGCGGCCATCACGCCACCACCCGCGACCACACGCCAATCAGCCTTGGCGACGGTATCACGCGACAGCTCGAGCGCTGGACCAAACACCTCGCGCGCGAACTCAGACTGAGCGACCTCGCGCGCTTGACGCGTACGTCGCCGCGCCGCCTGTAGGTTGTAGCTGGCAACCACGACCTCGTCTGTCGGGTGTCGGCCAAGATGCCAGACAGGCAGCTCCTCAGAGCACTGGCGCGACTTGCCTGCGCGTGGTGGCATCGTGACCAAGATGCGCGGCGACTCCTTACGGGCGACGGCGTCGGAGAAGCGCTGCAAGCGCCTCGCAAGGTCGCGATGGCACCAGCCGGTCAAGTAGCCAGGCGTGGTGTCCTCGACAAAACCAAGGAAGTTGCTGCGCGCTCGCGCGATCTTGAGGCCGCGCACAACGCGTGCACGATGCAAGGCGTCGGGACCGAGCCTGCGCGCAGCACGCTCGTCGAGATGCAGGGGTGTCGTCATGATGACCCCTCCTCTCCCTCGACCTGCGCGGCCATGTCCTCGAGCATGGCGTCGATAAGTGGACGCCTCACACCGGCTCGCTCGAGCGCTGCAGCCAACTCAAGGGGGCTCACACCGTCGTCGCCCTCTTCAAGCGCGATCGCGAGTTGGCGATCCTTGCCGCGCCCCCAGCGTGCAGGCCACTTGCGCTCTGCAAGCCACGCGCTCGCCGTCCATTCCTTCCGGCCCGCCTTGTTGATTCGACCGATCAGCGTCGCTTCAAGCTCGCCCTCTGCCTTGACGAGGCCGTCGACGAGGTCGCGATACAGGCCGCGCTTCTGCTCGCGCCCTCTGCGGATCCAACGTCGCAGCGTCGACGAGCCGACGCCGACCGCGCTCGCGATACCTTCGCGCGAGCAACCTGTCTTCGACAGCTCGATGATGCGCTTGACCTTCGATCGCGAGATCTTCGGGCGCTGGCCTGCAGGTCTGGGTGGGCGACGGGTCGTCATGCTGCCCCCCTCTGTCTCGAGAGACGAGCCTCAAACGCGTCGAGCTGGCGACTCAGGTGAACGTATGCCGCCGCGACCACTGCTGGAACTTGGCCGTTCCCAAGGGCTGCAAATCGGTCCACCCCATGGGCCACCCCATCAACCACTCGACCCACTCGGGGTTGAGCATCGGCTGGGTCGACAGCCCACCAGGTGGTCGCAAATCCTCGGGGACGCGCGCCGGATAAAGCCCCATCGCAAGCGCCTCCTTGAGCGTAATTCGCCCTCGACGAATCAACCTTAAGAACGCAGCGTTGCTTGATTGGCTGTGACCTACAAGGCGCCGCGACTTCGTTGGCGTGGGATACAAAACGTCCCAATATCCAGACGCGGTCGCGCTTATGAGGGGCACCGACTTGCTGAGCGGATACACAGCGCCACGCCACGCAATACCCGAGCGCGGAAATTTCACGAATGATCCTTTTGAAATAAGCGCTGTGGCGACCGATCAAGCCCGCAACATTCTCGAAGAAAACTTCGCGCGGGCGGACCTCCCGAACGATCCGCAGCGTGTGCGGCCAGCCGTTGCGCGCGTCACGCTCTGCGAGATTCTGACCCGCTGTACTGAACGGCTGACAGGGGAACCCTCCCGTGAGGATGTCCACACGTCCGCGCCAGGGGCGGCCATCGAACTTGAAGACGTCACGCGCCAACACGCAGTCGGCGGGCAGATGGCCGTCGCGCTGGCGCGCCTTCAGCACAGCGCGCGGGTAGTCGGCGAACTCAACGAGACACACGGGGCGCCACCCCAAGAGGTGACCGCCGAGAAGCCCGCCGCCGGCGCCCGCAAACAACGCAAGCTCACGCTTCATCGTCACCCCCCGGCGCAAGGGATGGCGCAAAGCGATGACCACACTTGGGACAAACGCATTCGCTCGGCTCAGGCGGATCCTGTGGCTCGGTCGTCGGCGGCTCCGCCGATGAAGAGGGCGACTCGGTCGCAGCGTCTGAAGGCGTGTCGCTGGTGTACGCGTCGAAGGACACACCCTGGTTGGCAGTGTCCCGTTCTAGTTCACCAAGCAGGCCCGACAGCTCCGAATCGCTGAAGCCGAGCTCGCCGAGCATCACCTCGTTCTCTTGCTCGAGCGCTCCGAGCAGAGCCGTCAACACCTCACCATCCCACTCGGCCAGCTCAGCCGTGCGGTTGTCGGCGATCGCGTAGCCCGTCGCGCTGATGTTGTCCTCGACGACTTGGACGACAGCGACCCACGCCCAGCCAAGCGCTTGGGCGGCTGCATACGTGCCGTTGCCCTTGCGGATGATGAGCTGATCACCAACGCGCTGCGCAACGAGCGGTGTACGCTGCCCGAAGCGAGCCAGGCTCTGACGTACCGCGTCAATGTTTCGTCGGCTGTGCTTTCGTGCATTCGCAGGGTCCGGCGTCAGACGCACGACCTCGACGGCGAGCGCGCGCAGGTCCTCGGCGATATGGTCGAGCCCCTTTTTAGGTCGAGCGTTTCGACTGTTTCGCGTTCGCTGACTACTCATGACGCCCCCCTCAAGCCGGCCACGAGCGTGGCGGCCAGTGTCAGGGCGGCGATGACGAACGTGATCTCGTCGAACGTCAGGGCTGGTGTGGAGGCGTGCATCATGCTGGCACCCCCTGACGAACGAACAGCCACTCGAGATAGAGGCGCACCTGTGCCGAACCGCTGAGGCAATCGGCGAGCAAGCCCTTCGAGCGAGCGCGCGCAAGTTGCCTGCGCTGCTCGTCGGTCATCGCCGAGGCGTCGAGGCCGCCCGCTTTCAGCTCGAGCCACACGGAGTGATGGTGCGCGTACGCTGGGTTGGTGGGCGGCTCAAGAATCAACAGGTCAGGGGCGCCGGGGAGAAACCCTTGCGCCTTCAGGCTCGACGCACGCTTGTAGTCGCGCTTCGACGGCTTGCCGGCGCGGCCCAGCAGCTCGTTGGGGACATGCAAGCAGAGCAACCCACGGTCATAGTGGCACCAGCGAAACGCGTTCACCTGAACGTCGCGCTCTGGCGACTCATCAGGCGCAGCCTCACGCGCGCACCACGCTGCGAGCAGCGTAGGGGCGGGCACTGCGAGTGCTGGTATGGCGAGGTGGGCGGTCATGGGCGGTCGATCTGTCCCGAGCAAGGGAAGGGGATCGACACAAGCGGCGCGAGGGACCGTACGGGGTGGGATGTCCCGTGCGATTGGCCTCCAACCTCACGCACGATGAGCAAAACCGTACGCTGGACCCAAGTGCTTGAAAATACTTAGGCAGGCAGAAAGAAGTTCAACAAAAGTGAGCTTATTTTTTGCGGGCTTAGAAATCATTAGGTTTTTAGGGTGAGCTTTTTTCTCAACTGTGAACTTTTGTTCACAAAATAGTTCTTTAAAATTAGCACGTTAACTTTTGTCAATGTAGGTTTGCGTAATCAAGGGTGAACTTTTTGACGATTTTCCTCGCCGTTACTGGGGCTGTGGGGTGAGCTTTTTTCTTCAGTGACCGAATGGTCACGTTTTAGCCGCGGGCGAGGACGCAGATGTAGCGCTCTGGCGTTGTTCGACCGCTGGTCAGAGGGGGGTGAGGTTCGGTTGTTGGGGCGGCAGTGACCTACACCGCGGCGTCGGCCGCCTCGCCAAGGCTGGCGAGACTGGCCGCGCACGCTGTGGTCTGTCTCAAGCTCGAAGCGACACAGACGGCCCCACGTCCGCCCCGTCATCGTCGTCAACGAACCTTGCCGCGATCCCTGGCAGATCGCGCAGCACGGGGCAGCCTGGCGCTTTGGCCTCATAGGCTGCCGATGCTTCAGCGCGCGTCATGTGGTCACCCCAGAGCCCGCGCATGGCGCCTTCGATCGCCTGAGCGCGTTCGCGCGCGTTGACGTCGTGCCAGCGGCGCAAGATCGCCTCGACGCTCGTCTCGCCCTCGCGCTTGATCGTCTTCACCCAACGCCTGATGGTGCGCTGACAGACGCCCGCAGCGTCAGCGAGCCAGTCATACAGCTCGAGCGCAGGGGTGTCGGCTTCGACCGAGTCAAAGCCTCTCATGCCCTGTAGCAAACAATCGAGGTCGCTGACCTGGCCATGGAGATAGGTCCAGGCTTGCTCGCCTGGCAGGCGGTAGCGCTGAACGGCGCGCTCTTCAAGCCAAGATTCGAGCTTCGCACGATCGACGGTCTCTTCGCTGTGGAGGACCGCCCAGGGGCGTCCTCCCTTGCCCACGGTCACTGGCGTGACGTGGACGCCGAGGGCGTCCGCGAGCTTCGTCCATGATCCCTGAAAGTGGTGGTCTCTCCACGTGTTTATGCGTGTGGACACGGGATTTCGGAGCGCTGCGTATGACTTATTACGCAGCGATCTGAGAAAGGGTGTCCACAAGGAATCGCCCACGGGGCCTGCACATGCGGCGACGGCTTCAGCCTGCGACATCGGCGACGCAGACGCGAGATCACACCCCGGAGCGTAGACGCCCCCGTGAGCGTCGAGCACGGCCTTGACGACGCAGCCCATCACCTCATGCGTCATCCAGCGGTCATCTCCGTCGCCGCCGTCTTCGACGCGAAGCGGCGCCAGGTAGCCCGTCACCGACGCAGCCAGCACGTCGGGAGCGACCGTCTCAGTCACGGCGAGCCCCAGCCCAGAGGGCGGGCGCTTGTCCATGATGACGATCCTCTTCGGGCATGAGGGCGAGGCGTCGAGAGGGCGGATGCGTGCGAGCGTCTGCTCCATCTCCGCGCCTTCAAGCAGGTAGGTCGCCTGCGTCTGCCAGCGCACGCGCTCGACCTCGTCGCAGGTGTCGATGTTCAGGCGCATGGCGAGCAGCTCGGCGTCGCGCTCGGTCACGGCGCGCGGAACGTGCCAGCTGTGGAGGATCACGGTGTGATGCTCCTGGTAGGCGTTCGAGCCGCGTGCGAGGGGGTGGCCGAAGTAGACGAAATCCACGCCCCCGTCGGCTTCGAGCGTCGTGCGAAGGTCACGAAGCCAGCCTGACGCTTGCTCGCCGATCCATCGCATGTGGGAGACGCACAGCGACCCTTGGGTCGCCCAACGTCGCCATGCGCCCGCGACGATGGCGCCAGCGCGAAGCGACTCCGGTCCATCTTCGCCGTCTGCGTGGCTCGACGATCCCGCCCCCCAGGGAACGTGGATGACCTCAAGGCCCGCAGGCGCCGCGACGCAGATCTCGTGAAATTCTGCTCCGCGACCATAGATCGCGCGCGCAAGCTCAGGCGTCGTCGTTGCGTCGAGCGCCAGCGTGACGCGCTGATCGAGGTCAGGCACCTCACGAGAAGTCGCAACGACGAGTAGCCCCGCCTGGATGTACGCACCTCGCCAGCCCCGCTCCAAACACGCAGCGAGCCCCGCCAAGCCTTCCCAGGGCGTGCCGTTTGCCATGTGCTGAGCGCGCGCCTCGACGTCATCAAGGTCGCACGCTTCGCCCATGAGGATATCAGCCTCGACGTACTCTGCTTTGACCTCGACGTGACTCGCAGGCACCACCGCTGCGATCTGGCGCCACCCGATGCGTTGCCTTGGCGTCTCGAGTGATCGCGTGATCATCGCGCGAAGCACGTCGAGGGGGGAGCGAAGCGCGCCGTCATACCCAACGAGCCCCGCCCCCTGATGAAGCGCAAGCTCGCCGAGGTCTTGTTGGTGTGCGAGCGCGCCCGCTGTCCAGGCGCCTTCGACCTTGAGGCTCGGCCAGATTGATTCGTCGATGACGACGGCGTCGAGGTAGCTGTCATCTCGCGTGTCGTTGGCGAGGCGCTCAGGGTCGAGCCCCGAGAACAGGGCGTGCGTCATGATGGTGACGTCCGCGCCGCGCGCCTTTGATTGCTCGTCGAAGAACCCACACGCGCCGCCGTTGTTTGGGTGCAGCGGGCAGCGCTTGCAGTAGAGAGACGAGCCACCGGGGGCGATGCGCGCCGCTTCGATCACAGCCTTGTAATGCTCGCACGTCTCAGGAGTGCGTGTGACCGCGACCGCGACGCGAGGGTCACGAGGCTTCGCCACCAAGTGTTCCGCTGCGCTCTGCGCGTCTCGAACGTGCTCAAAGTCGCCGCCGCCGATCAGCGCCGAGATCTTACGCACGACCTCGCCTGCGCGCGCCGCGAGCAGCTCAGCGCGTCGAGACTGGATCTCTCTGCGGTAGTCGTCTGCGACTTCTTCGGCGAGGTCTCGGCTCGGCACCACGACAATCACGCGCGCGTCATCAGGCAGCGTGAACAGCCGCTCAACGATCGCGCAGCGCACCGCGTACGACTTACCAGCGCCTGCCGGCGCCTTGATGACGTGCACGCCGTCGTCTCTGAGCGTGTGCAGCACAAGGCGGCCAAGTTCAGCGCGCCCGTCGATCAGCGTCGCCGCTGCGCCGTCGCCGAGCACGTCTGCAATCGTCGCCGTCTCATCGTAGTCACGCACCATGTCGACGAGGGTCTGTGTGTGCTCCTGGTCGTCGTTTTGAGGCTCAGGCTCAGGCTCGGGCTCGGGCTCAAACGTCGCACACCCTTTCTCGTCGTACCCGGTGCAGATCAGTACCCCGGTTGCGGTCGCGAGACGCATTGAGGGCAGGATGTTTGTCGGTGCATCGCCGCTGGCTTGCGCGACGTCGCTTGCGCCGCGTCCTCGTTTGCGTGCCTTGGAGTGCTTCCGGCGCTTCGGGGCGCGCTCGCTTCGTCGAACGAGACGCGCTGAGCCTTGCCCCCAAGGGTTCGACACCTTGATGCGCGCCGACCCCTCGCCGCGCTCGACAGCGTCTCTGATGATCCCGTTCGCGATTTGGCGCTTTAGGTCCTCGTCCTGACCGTCGAGGTCGCCCTTGTTTGAGCGCTCGAGCACGGCTTCGAGCAGCGCGTCGATGGCGTCGGCGAGGACGTGGTCGAGCGTCGAGCCGGGGGTCAGGGCGTGCACGCGCTCGAACGACGCGCCGAGCGCCTCCGCTGCATCGCGCGGCGAGTCAGGCAGAAGCGGCTTGATCGCCTTGCCGATGCGACGCGCGCCTGCGTAGAGGCCGGGGCGTCGCTCGTTGGCGCTGGCGATCAAGCGCAGGGCCTTGGCCTTCGCACGCTCGACGCGCCGCTGCACGTTCGGCGGTGCTGCCCACTCGCCGCGCCCCGAGATCTGACGCGCAGCTTTGAGCGCCTCGGCGCGCTCGGCGCGCGCTTGTTCCTCGGCGCGCTTCGCGTCGAGCAGCTCGCCGACGCTGCCACCCCAGGGCAGCGCGTCGGGGTCGAGCATGGGCAGGTCTTCGCCGTAGTATTGCCCCCGAACGGGGTCGAACGTTGCGCCTGGTTCTTTGGCGCGATCGAGGAAGAACAGGCGAGCGACGTTGAAGCACGACGTGTCAATGCCTTCGACGCCGGCCGCGACGGCGAGGCGGTAGACCTCGCGAATCAACACCCACTGCTCTTCAGGCGTGAGGTGTCGCGTCGTGAAGATGACGTCGCGCCAGCATGGCTTGTGGTTCTTACGCGCTGAGCCGTGCCCCGACGTCGTGTAACCGTACACCATGACGCCGAGCGCGCGCGCGACGCGCTCCGGTGTACAGTTGGTCTTGTCGCGATCGAGCCCAATCCCCGTGCACGCGACGACGTTCTCGTCCTCGCGCCCCTTGCCGTCGAAGAGAGCGAGCACGAAGCCGGGGCCGTCTTTCTCGACGCGCTCAAAGTAGGGCACGCCGAGCGAAGGCATGGCGTCGAGCGTCAGTGTTGTTGCGCGCGGGTTTGTGTCGCGCGCGCTGTTGACGAGCGAGAGCTGCACGTTGCGTCGTGGGTCGATCATGCCGCCCCCCTCTGGTCGTTGGTCAAGTTGTCAAAGATCGCTGGGCGCTCGGGCTCAGCGCGCGTCTGCGCGAGCTTCTGCGCCGCGTCGGGCGGCGAGGTGTCGACCTCGCCGAGCAGGTAGGCGAGGGCGCGTTTGTTCGCCCACAAGAGCACACCCAAGCGCTTCGCGAACCTGATGAGCGCATGCGCGTCGACGTCGGGCGCCATGAGCGCCGCGGACGCGACTGTGAGGTCTTCGGCGCGCGGATCTGCACCCCACTGATAGGGGAGCATGTGGATTTTTCGATAAGCGTATGTGCGGCGCAGCGACGAGTACCAGCCGTGCTCGACGCCGCGTGTGATGTCGACGGCGAGGCGCGCGAGTGCTGCGCCCTCTTCATCTGCCTTCCCGCGCGCAGCACGCTCAACGAGGTCAGCAGCAATCAGGCGCTTGGTCTTCTCAGACCAGCACGCAGACACGCACACACACGAGTGAAGATCGGGCAGCGCCTCGTTTGACCATGCGAGCACAAGCAGTGGCTCGAACGTCATCTCGCAGTGTGGGTAGTACCTGATTGACACCTCGCCGCCCGCGTCGACGTGGCGACGCACCAGACGGCGCAGTCGCGCCTCATCGTCCCGGCGTGCGCAGACGTCTTCCAACACGCGCGCCGCCGCCTCATCGCCCGCGAGTGCGAGCCGTTCGAGCCGTTCGAGGTCAGCCATGGCTCACCCCCTCGGCGTCGAGGTCGACGACGCGCACACCGCAGTCTTTGGCGACACGCCGAGCGCTCGCGATCATCCCGCCACGCGGGCCGCACCACAGAAGCGCCGCTGCGTAGCAACGCTCAGCCTGCGGCGTCTTCTCGGGGTCCGCGTCGTCTCTCCACCACGCACACCAGCGCTCGAGCGAGGCGGTGACGTACAGGACACGGAGCACGGAGCGGGGCGGGCGTGTCTCTGACCACAGCTTCGAGGGGCGCGTCGCGTTGCCGCGCCGGAGCAACACGCGCTCGCGCTGAAACAGCGCGCCGCCTGAGCCGAGTGCCCACCACCCAGCGCGCCCGTGCAGCAGCTCGCCCGAACGCACGCACATGACGCCGACGGTGCCAGGCACCAGGCGGCGCTTGCGGTCGATTTCGGTGCGCACCACGCCCTTCTTGTCGAGCTTCTCAACTTTGAGAAGTTGGGGTGCGTCGGGCGTCGTGAGCAGGGCGAGGGGGCGATCTTGGAGGTGCGCTGGTGCGCCTCGCCGAGGGTCTGCCTCGTAGACCGACGAGTACGCGAACAGGGGCAGCGAGCTGAACCGTAGCTCGTCGTCGAACGCGTAGGACCGGCGATATTGGTCGCGGTAGACGGTCGCGGCGACAGGTGCAGCGTCGAGGGGAAGGGGGAGGGAAGCGCTCATGCTGCGACCTCCCCGCGCCCTGCAGCGTCCAAGTCGATGACGCGCACATCGCAAGGTCGTGCGATGCGCTCGGCGCTTCGGTGCATCTTCTCGGTGTCACCACACCAGACCATGCACCCCGCGCGGTTTCGCTCTGGTCGCGGCGTCCATGCGATCTCTGCGTGCCACCATAGGCGCCACGTCTCGAGATATGCGGTGATGTGCAGCTCGCGTTGAGGCACGTGTGGTGGCCGTTCGGCCTTCCAGCGCTTTGATCCCTCCTGTGCGTCACCACGGCGTGCGAGGATGCGCTCGTACACGACGAGACGGCTTCCGCCGCATGGCCACCAACCGGGCTCGCCGTGTAGCAACGCCCCCGTGCGTAGACACATCAAGCCGACCGTGGTGGGCTCAAGCAGTCGTTCGCCGTCAACCCTCGGGGGGTCTGGGTTTGTGATCAGACCCAGGGGGCGGCCGCATAGCCCAAGCGGTGCACCGCGCTCAGCTGCACCTTCGTAGATGACGGCACATGTAAACGCGGGCAGATCTTCTTTAAGCTCGCCGCCAAAGGCCCAGGTCTGTCGGACCTGGCCTTGCTTGAGCATATCTGCCGGGTGGAGAGCCTTCATGCCTCACCCCCTTGCGCCCGGCACATCCCGCCGTCCTGCGGCGGCATGCGGCGCGTCGTCATCTCTGCGCGGTTCGTGCGTTCACAGTCGCGACACAGATCCGTTGCCAGGTAGGCGTCCTCTGCGCGCAGGCGACGGCAGCACACGCGGCAGAACCAGGGGCGCGGCGCGCAGCCCGCGGCACGCTTGTACGGGTCAGTGAGGGAGAGGCAGTCGCAGAAGCCGAAGCCAGCAGGGAAGATGCCGCGCTCGGCGCAGATGGGGGTTGCAGTCATGACGCCCCCCTCGCGACGACCGCGCGTCGCTCCACTCTGCCCACACCCGCGCGCCACGCTCGGCGCACGATCCTGCGCACCGACGCGGCGAGGTCGGGATGCTGGTCGTTGAACATGCGCTTGACGGGGCGCCCATGGCGCGTCTCGACCGGCGCGCCCTTGTCGTCGACGTAGCCGTGACCGACCTCGTCGTCTGCGCGGTTGAAGAGGTCAGGGCAGCGCGTCACGCGCCACCGCAGGCGCTGGCGGTAGACGTAAAGGTCGACCGCGTAGTCGCTGCCCTGCTCTGTCACGACGCGTCGAAGCGGGTTTGAGCGTGTTGGGGTGCGCTTCATGATGCACCCCCTTTGCGCACGGCGTCTTCAACGCCCCACCCGACTGGCCAAATGTGGCCAGGTGAGACGTGAACAAACAGGTGTCGCATCGATGCAGCGCGCACACAGCGCGACTCGCACGGGTAAAGCTCGATGGCCTCGTGATCGGGGCCGACGATGTCGTTCTTGATGCGCTGCAGCTCATCCCAGGGCGCGCAGATCTCTTCACCGTCGTTGCGGCGGATGAGCAGGTGAATGAGCGGGTAGGGTCGCGCGGCCTTCGGCTCGTCGAGCCAGACCTGAACCGAGTACGTGTGGTTTTGGTACGCGGCGCGGGTCTGCGCGGCGGCGATGGGGTTCGCCTTGCGTGTGCTCTCGGGGATGGCGTTGAGGTTGACGCTCATCCACCCGCCGCGCTGGAGGCGTCGCGTTGCTGCGGTGCGACCTTTGGCGAGGGTGCGCTTCATGATGCACCCCCTTGCTTCCGCTCGTCTTCCGCTCGGCGTGTCCTCAGATACCAATCTTGAGTGAGCACATCGAGGCGGTCAGCGGCCCGCTGGTGTTCCTCGGCGGTCTTCTCCTCGCCCGTCGCCAGTCCGAGGACGAACGCGAACGCTTGGAGTCGCCTGGCTGCGATCTTCTGGTATTCGACGTTTGGGTGTCCGCGGAGGACGCGGAAGTCCTCCCACGCGACCGCGAGGATTTCATCAGGAGCGCGCACCTTGAGGGCGGCTTGATTGATGCGGATACGCCCGAGACGGCGCAGGCGCTTGTTGCCAGGCTTACGGTGGCTCATCGCTCACCCCCTTCGCCATCGTTGGCAGCAAGGGGGGTGTCGAAATGAAGCGCGTCCAGCCAGGCGTCAGGATCGTCGTCGCGCTGCGAGTGGCAGAACGCGCAGATCGCCACGCCATCGACGAGCGAAAGGTCGAGCGCAGACCCGACAGGGTCGCCGCATTCAGGGCACCTGGATTCACGCACAAATCGACCGCTGACGGTCGCGTCTGGTGCGTGTCTGGCGAAACTATTGGTTTTTCTGTTCATTGATGGGCCGCCCGTTGGAGGCGGGGTTGACCCCTCGCGCTTGCTTATGTCGCCTCCAACGTGACGCCGAGACGCTGAAACGTCAAGGGTCGAGGCGTGCCCCCAGAGGGACCGACGGGGTGTCATCAGCATGACTCGCCCCCCTTCGACGCCGTCGACGTCGTCAGGCTGCGCCACGCGAGCACCAGCGATTCTGTGCTCTCGTCAGACCCGAGCGAGAGAAGCTCGACCTGGGCGTCTTCGGCGCTCGCGTAGACCTCGGCCTCAAACAGCGCCTGCGCGACGACGTCGGTGCGCGTCGGCGGCTCGTCGAGCTGCGCGAGCACCCACGCACGCACGCTGTCGGTGCAGCGCTCACCCCAGCCACGCCAGACCTCGCCGCTGTGCGACTCGAGGTCAGGCAGCTGCGTCCAGCGAAGCGACCCGGCGACGGGGTCTTGCATGACGCCGCGCGCGATCAACTCGGCTTTGCAGTAGACGTCGACCGTCCAGGGGCTCGTCAGTGTTGGGACGCTCGCGCCCGCGCCAGTCGAGACAACGAACGCGCGGCAGCCCGCCGCCCAGGCAAGCGTCAGGATGTTGGTGCCGTCGGCGACGGGCCAGAGATAGGACGAAGGCGCGTCGACGTCCGCGGGACGGGGCGCGGGTTCGCCGAGCAGCTTTGCGCGAGCAGCTCGAAGCGCGCTCGCGCAGTCGATGAAGAGTGAAGCCAGAGCGCCGCAAACCGACGCCAGGCGTGCATTCAGTGCATTTGTGGTCATCAGATCCTCGTCTGAGGGTTGATGACCGCTCACGTACGTGTGTCGTGGATCCCGCCCACGTTCCGCCCTCGCGCTGGACGCACCTCGCCCAGCACTACCGACCGACGACACACGACGCGTCGCGGTCGGCGTTAGGCGATGGCTGCAAGGATGCGCTCGGCGGCGACGTCGAGGACGTTGGCCTCCAGATCAATCAAGGCGTCCTCGCGCAGCCGCTCGAGCGCGCGCGCGAGGTCTGTGACGTCCGCGCCGAGCGCCGCCAGGGCGTCGACGATGCAGACGGTCGCGGGCAGGATGTGGGTGTTGTTCCGCCCGCCTCGGTAGCTGTGCAGAGACGTTGCGAGGATCACATAGCGCCCGCTCGCGCGGCCGACACCCAGGCGCACAGACCAGCACGCAGACGCGTCGCCCTCGTCGGGCAATAGGAGCGACTCGTCATCGCGATGCATGGTCGTCTCGCGCGCTGCGCTGAGCAGCTCGCGCCACGCGTCGAGGTGATGGACGCGCGCGAGGTCTTCGTCTGATGACGGTTTGACCGCGAGGCCGTTGTCTGTCCAGACGCCCGTCTGGCGTCGTTCGAGATAGACCGTGACCCCCGGTCCTATGACCGAGGAGAACGGGGACGAGTGCGCCGCAGAGGCGCTGCTATCGGGTTGAATACTGGCCACCATAGGGCAGTCTCCCCCGGCGACGTTGCCTAAGCGCCATCCAGCGCTTAGACTAACGTCGCCGCTTGTAGTTAAGGGGGATGCCCTCGCCCGAAGCCGCCAAGCAATCAGAGCGAGAACATCCCCAGACGGTACAACCGCCCCGCTTGCTGCGGGGCGCTCGTCTTTCTTGGGGTTAATATGGCGCACATTCGCGCGCGTTGTCAATAATCTGATTCGATTTAAAGAGCAAAGGGTTTTGAAGGGTCTGGATGCGTAATCATCAATAAACGCAAGGACCTGATGAGCACATCGCTGTAGGACTCTTTGTTTGTTTCTGCAAATGTCTCGAGATAGGTCCGTTCGCTCGGGGGAAGCCGGACTACGGTGGGCGCAAGGGGCAACCTTTCTTCGCCTTTCTTGGGTCTCCCACGCCGCGCCATGTTTAAAGCTCCTTGCTCCTGCTTGCTTCTCACAACAGGACAGCTCGAGCAGGGTGATTCCTGCCTGTCGAGCAAAGTGGATCATTTTTAGAGTGAAATCAAGGGCACCTTTCAGCGCAGCCAGTGCACGACGTCGTCGTCGTTGCCCGCTACCCCGTCGACCCCCGTGCAAACGATGCGCGCCGGACCCTTCGTGTTGTTCGGCGTCTCCTCGAGCAGGCAGGGGTTGCCCCATGGATCCCTGGGGATCTTGAGCATCAGTCGGTTGTCGACCAGTTCCTCCAAGTCCTTGGGGTAGGCCCCGCGCTTCATCATCCGATATTGCTCGACGTTGTCCGCGAGGATTCGAGTCTGCGTCTTTGCAGTCTCGTAGCCGCGTCTGTTCTGGACGTCCCTGTCGATGATGTAAAAGATCCCGCCGCCCGCCGCGATAGCGACCAGCACGAAGAAGATTGTCAGTTTGCGCACCATGCTCGCCCCCCTCAGTCGATGCATGCACCCGAGACGGGGTTACACCGCTCTCCTTCGGGGCAATCCGAGTCTGATGTGCATGAGGCGAAAGTGCAGAGAAAGTCGACGCAGGCGAGGCCCCGGTCACAGTCTGCGTTCGTGTTGCACTGAGCAGCAGCGCAGAGGCGCCCGCTGCCGTCTGAATGTGACTTGCAGCCTCGGTTAGGCCCGCAGTCGTCGAGCGTTTCGCAAGTGATGCTCTGACACTCGCCAGCCTCGCAGACGGTTTTTTCGGGGCACTCGTCATCGGCTGCGCAGTCACCAGCACCGGAGTCATCGCCGTCGACGCCGCTGTCGCCGTCGCCATCGTTCCCGCCGCTGGTGCTATCGTCAGCGACGCCATCGTCGCCGCCGTCACTGCTGCTTGTGGCGTCGACGCTGTCGCTCCCAGCTGCGCCGTCTCCGTCGTCATCACCGTCGCAGCCGACGAGCACGACGCAACCAAACAAAAATGCCAACAACAACCACCGATCAAACATCGTAGACCTCGACACTCAGAGGGGAGAGGGAGGGTGTCACGAGGCTCAACGTAATGGCAAATGTGGCGGTCGTCTGTGGGGCAAAATCCCACGGCGCTGTGGGTCATCGTCCCACGCGTGCACGGGTCCGCTGACGACACGTTGTCATGGGGACGCGGACGAGCGGCGTCGGTTCTGGTAGTGTTCATGGTGCAACCTCTGGCCCGCGGCGCGCTCCACACGCACCGCGGGCAGTTGTGAAAGCTCCACCAACGCGCTACGCGCGCCGTGGTGAGGCCGGTTGAGACAGCCAAGCGCGCCCCTCGGGGTACCAATCCAAGAGCGCGCCGGCTGTCTGAGGATCTACGATCGTGACGGGGCCAATCGACGCTTCAACGTCGATTGGCCCTTGTTGCGTCGAGGGAGGCGTCGAGCGTCAAAACGCCCTCAGCCTCGCCCGACGCGCGTGAATGCGATCTAAAGTCGCTCTGGCGAAGGGTGCGAATTGGCCTCACGTCCGCACTGTGCGCGGCTCTGACGTGGGTCGAGGGGTGCTCGCCCATACGCCATTTCTCCCAGCGGCCGAGACTCCCGATTTGTGATTTTCGATAGGTTGGCATTATTGCTCCTAATGAATTTACTAGAATGTGCTGTTGGATGAGGGCGGTTTGTAGAAAGAAAAGGGCATGAGGCCCAATGAACATGCGGTGATCGTAGGACTTGACTCTCGAGTCGTCAAACATAAAATGAAGACTCCAAACAGCCCATGGAGTCCACAATGAAAGAACCAAGAACGCTTCTCGATGAAGCTGGCATGCTCGCGATTGCATTTGCTGACGCCTCAGCCCGCTTGCGACGGGTACTTGATGACCGTGAGGAGGGTCAGCCGTTTGATGAGCGCCTGTTCGAGGCAGTCGAGGCGGTGGAGTGCATCAAGTCCAAGATCAGGGCGCTGCCCAGAAAGTACCGAAACCTAGCACTGGCAGCGGTCGCGGGCGCCAAACGCCTCCGTCGACCGACTCCGCGCGAGACACATAAGGCTTCGAGGTTCGTGCATTAACGAACATATGAGGCGTTCCCAAAGTGGTTCCCAAACCCCGCGACGTCCCTTGTCTTTCTGCGTTTAAGCGCAGAGATTGAGAGCGTCGGGCGACGGCTGAGAGGTCGTGCTCGGCGCGATGACGCGCGGGGGTTTCTTATGTTGTTTCTAACAAAGTGCCACATAGGCTTAAGGGTTTCGGTGCCTTTGGTCCTTCGACGCATAGGCCCAACGGAACGCGAGTGCTGGGGAGCGCGCCAAGCGCTCGCGAGTGGTGACACGTCGTCGGTGCCCTTGGTGCGCTGGGGGGTGGTCCAGGGACGCCCCACGCTGCTCTCAGGGCTCGCGCTCTGGGTCGAGGCGGGCGGCGCCCTTCGCCTGGACGGCCCATGGTGCATACGTCGCCCCCTGGACGTTGAGGGCGCTGTTGATGACGAGGTCGTGAGGGGGCTGGTTGAGCGCGCCCCATGGCTCAGCGAGCCAGAGCGTATCATCGCAGCCGCTGAGGCCGCGCCGCTGATCGAGCGTTGTCCCGCTGCGCTGCGCGCGTTCTCAAGGCCCGGCGACGCTCGATCGATTGATGCTGTGAGGCGCGCATTGATGGTCGAATCGTCATCGAGGCAGCTGCGCTACGTGCGAGGCGCGCTGACCAGGGCGAGGACGCACACCAGCCAGGCTGCGCCGCTGCCAGAGGAAACGCGCCTGAGCCTCGCCATACGCCAGGGCATCCTCAGCGGCGAGCTGCCACCGCGCCAAGCCTGGCGCCTCGCGCAGCGCCCCGCCGACGTCGCCGCCGCCGCCGCACGGCTCATCGGGGCAGGCCGCGGGCAGCTCTCACGCGCGCTTCGCAGGTCGAGCGCCTGCGCCGCCTAAAGGCCGCGCGCTCCAACAACCCACACCGCCAACGACGCGCCTACATGGGGCGTGAAGGGAGACCTATGTCCAGCTCGATACAGCCTGCGCTGAGAGAGAAGATCGCCAGCGCCGTGCACGACATGTGGGCGCACTGGATGCGCTACATGCTGCCCCAGATGAACATCGACCCTGCGACCGGGCAGACCATCACGCACCCAGGCGGTGCACACCTGGCAATGAGGCAAGAGCGTGAGGCCGTCGCACGCTGGGTGCGCCAGATGAACACGCCATACGACGAGCTGAGCGAGAAGGAGAAAGACAGCGACCGCGAGGTCGCCGACATGCTCATCAAGGCCGTTGTCGTTCCGTTCGAACCCGCAGACCCGCCAAGGAGACCTGTGCTGGTCGGGCCAACACAACCGGCAGGGCAGGCGCCAGAGCGACCCGAGATCCTCGAATGGATACAGTCGGCGAGCCCCGCCGAGCGCCGCGAGTATTTGATGCGGGTGATCCGCATGGGCAACGGCTCCCCCGGCTGCATGGCCGAGCAGCTGGGCCAGCTGTGGGACGTGGTCTGTTACCTCGTCGCAGAGAGGGCGGCGTGAGGATCATCACGCACCGCAGGGGCTCGCACGTCCTTGCCGACTGTCGCGAGGTCGCGGTTGTGACGCCAGGCCAGCGCGGCGGCGACGCGGCCGGTGACGTGGTCGTCGAGCTGCGCGGCGTCGCCGGGGTGCGTGAGCTGTGGCGCGGCGCTGATCTCTGGATCGCTGAGCGTCTCGCGTCGTGGGTCGCGAGCGAGATAGACCAGCGCGGCGCGCGACCTGGCGAGATCTCGGTCCCAGACATGGTTGACAAGATCCGGCTCGGGAAGGGCAGCGCGAGCGAGGCCGAAGGGGGCGGCGATGCATGATCGCGCAACGCGACCTCCCACCGCTCGGCGCGGCGATCAGGCGCGCTCGACGGCTCACCCGGCGCACACAAGCGCAGATCGCCAAGCGCGCCGGCCTCTCGCGTCAGCGCATCCAACGCATCGAAACGTGTGGGCGCCCTCGTCCCGCTGAGCTTGCCGCCATCGCTGCGGCGACCAACACCACCGCGCGCGCGCTGCACCTCGACGCAGCACAGATCGAGCTGACGCGCGCCTCAGAGCAAACCACCCGCCTGGCGCTGTCTCTCATCAGCGCTGAGCGTGCGAGAGGAGATGAGACGTGACAATCCTTATGTTCACGGCGCAAAACGCCCGCCCAGACGACCACAGCAGGGTGCCGCGCATCGCACACGCGGACGAGTGGGAAGTCCGCGCGCATCATCACCAGGAGCGAGGATGGCGAATTGGTCTCGAGTTATTTCCGGTGACTTGGTGGCTGGATGCCTTTGAGCTGCGCGACGAACGCGACGCGCGCATAGTAGTTGACCTGCTGTGGCGCGCCCTGACCGGAGACAGCGACGACTATGGCGTCGTCCAATGGGAGGACAACGCGCTCACCGCCATGCGCGCCGCGGTCAGAAAAAACGGCAGCACGCTGTTATCAGTCGACCTAGACGCCTGCGCTCGAGCATGGCTGAGCACCTGCCCAGCGCGTGTGATCGAAGCCGAGCCCGCGCCATGATGTCGCCCGTCACGCAACCCACGGCCCTGCGAGACGTGCGCCGCGCCGTGCTCGACGCCATCGGCGGCGCCCGCATCCGAATCGAGGTCAGGGCGTACCGCTCGGGGACAGGCTACGGCGTCGAATTGGCCGCGGGGCAGCTGGCGACACTCGAGATACGCGGCCCTGCATATGGCGTCTGGCGAGTGACGGCGCGCCACTTCCCGCGCGGGGTGCGTACCGAGGACGTGCGCCGAGTGATTCGCGGCGATCGGCTGCCCGAGTTGACCCAGACCGTGCGCGCGGCGCTGCGTGGGCTTGCGTCGAAGCTCCAAGCGCAATCCGACGACTACGCCGAGCGCGCCGAGCGCCTGCGCGAGGTGTTGTCATGAGCGGGACCATCTATCTGCTGGCCGCGCAGAGGCTGCCCGCGGTGCTCTCAGCAGCTGCAAAAGCCGACCTGCCCACGCTCGTCGATGCGCGAAGCAAGGACACAAGGGCGCGCGGGGTGCGTACGAAGATGTTGCGCAAGCTGTGCGAAAAGCAGGGCAAACGAATGATCCCTCGCCCAGACGCGGCGCCTGAAGAGATCCACAAGGCACTGATGCGAGCCGGCGAGGATCGCGCAGGCGTTTGGGTGTCTGGCAGGGAAGACACGGATGTCCTGAGCCAAGGCTTGAGCGCGCTCGGCTGGCTGGTCTTTGACCCATCGGGCCAGCACGCTCCGCCGCCCGACGAGGCAGAACCAGGCGAAGACTCGGGGTGCAACGTTCAACACGTCACGCCGCAGGTGTTGGCGGACAACATCGTGTGCATGGCTGGGGACATTGCCAGACTTTGCGATCCCAAGCCGATCCGCCTGGTGTGGGACAAGCAGAAAGACGAGGTCAGATTCAACGGCGATGAAGCACAAGCTGCGCTCGTCCAGCTCTACATTCACGCGTCCAACCTGCTGCACGACGCCCAGGAAGCCGACACAGAGCAGGACGACGTTGCGCAAACTGGCGGGGGGCGGCGATGAGCGACGATCCTATCAAAACAGGCACGCTCAGCGTGACCCGAAAGACCGGCGAGCGCGTCGAGATAGGCGAGCACATCAGCGTGCGTGTCGTGCAGACGTGGAAGGGGAAGGTGCGCCTCGCCATCACTGCGCCGCGCCTGATGAAGGTGCTTCGCCCAGAGGCTGGTGCGGCTGAGCTTGGAGACGTTGCGTACCTCTACCACGCCGAGCGCGTGGCTGCGGCGATGGCTCGTGATGACTGCACGTGTGACGCCGCGTCGCTGGCGATCATCGCCGAGGGGCTCGCCGAGCGCGCCCGTAGGCTTGTTGCCGAGCACGCGCCAGGCGCAGGCGAGGCGCTCGACGTCATCGAGACGGCAGCGACGGGGCTGGCCAAAGTCGCTGCGCGCCAGCACTGGCCAGACATCGACAGCGCCACGCGCGCCCAGAGCACCGCCAGGACGAGCGGCGCGCGCCAGGTCGCAAAGCGTCGAGCCACGCGAGCGGCACGCGTCGGACGTCTCGTCAGCGAGCACGTCGAGGTCGCGCGTTCGAGGCTTCGCGAGGGGTGACACCGCGCGGCGATCGTGGCAGAGTCACGCCATCACCCACGCCACTGCCCTCGCCGCGAGTCTCGCCATTGGAATCTATAAAAACGGTAAAAATACCATCAATTATTGATGATATAAGATTAGTAGCTATTGCCTGGTGTCTTGCCAGAGGTGCTGCCAATACCATCGCCAAGGTGTCACATCGTGACCTCGCCGAAACGTGCGGCCTCACAGTAAGGACAACACAGCGATTGATGGCGCAACTTGTGGACATGGGGCTCGTTGAGCGCGTCCACGATCCAGGGCGCGCGGGGTGTTGGCGACTGCTTTGGCTCTACCCCACGCCAGAACCCTCGCCAGAACCATCGCCAACTGACGACGCTGTCCAGCTGCTGACATCGACGATTAAAGGCTCTGAGCGAGCAATGAAGCCTAGCCAAAGCTCTCGACAGACCCCTCGCCATGATCGCGTCAATCGTCTCGAGGATGACATCGCGCGCATCGTCGAAGTTGCTCGCCAGGGCGGTGTCGACGGGGTCAAACGCGGTGTGCTCCAACGCGCACACCGCCAGTCGGGGTCGACGGTCGACTGGGGTGCACTCATCGGCATTGCGTTGTCCGACCGGCACCTAGAGAGCGCGGCGGGCGGCCGGTATCGCGTCCCGCAAGCCTAGGCGCAGGCGCACCATCCACATCTTTTTATGGTGCGATCGTTGACATAGTACAAATATGTACTATACTCACAATCAACAGGGCGACGGACACCCCGACGCTCTCTCAAAAACGCGCAAAGGCGCTTGGGTTCGACCTGAGAAATCCACCCAAACGCCGCGCACTCACTCTCATCAAATGAGGACACCATCATGCTGCACAGCGACGCAATCATCAACCAACTCGCCCGCGTCAGCGCTGACGAGGCGCTCGAAGCCTACCTCGACGCGCTGCCCCCGATTGAGCAGCTCGACGCGCGCAACGCCATCGACTGCGAGACGCCCGCCCGCCCCGTCGCCCCCGCGCCGGCCGGCGACTCCAGCGCATGGGACATGCCGTTCTGAGGCATCCCTTTCCCGCGTCCTCCGGGGCGCCTACCCTCAAACCCACGGGGGCGACCGCCCCTTGATCAGGAGACAGAACGATGACTGAGAGACTCGACAGGATTGAGAGCCTGGTGGTGCAGATCGCAGAGCAGCAGCGTGCGACGATGAAGGTCGTCGAAGCCAACGCCGCGTTTATGACTGAGCTGAGCAAGACGGTGGCGACGACAGACCGCGTTGCGCGCCAGCACAGCAAGGAAATCCGCGAGATAAACGCGCGCAACGACCGAAACACGGACATGTTGGTCACCCTCATCAAGCAGATCAGCGAGCAGAACCGCTCGATTATTCAAGGATTTACGCGCCTGACGGAGGCCGACGCCCACCTCCAAGATCAGATCGACGAGCTGAAGGGATGAGCAAGGGCCCTGCGCGTGTACCGCGCAGCCTCCGCGCGCCGCGGCTCGTTGCAGCCGCCCTGCGCGCCGATGAGGCGTCTTATGGCGCTGCGCTCGTCTCAGCGCTCGACGCGAGCGGCGATGAGGTCGCCGCTGCGCTCGCGGCTGTGAAGGCTTCGACGATGGATACAAAAATCGAAGTCTACCTCGCAGAACAAGACGAGCGGCGCGTCTTGGGGCGGGCAAAGGTCTGGGATGTGAAGCCAGGACGAGCGGCGCAGGCGCTGCTGCTGATCGCCGCCGCGCGCCTGGCGAGCGCCAACACACGCGCCACCGACGCTGCGCGAGCCTACCTCGACGCACGCCGCGCGCTCGTCGCTGAGGGCGTCGAGCCGGCGTTAGCTGAGCTGACCGCGATCGACCGCCCCGTCTGAGAAAAAAGCGCGCGCAAACCCGCGCGCTTGCTGGGCTTCGTCGATTGTGGCTCTATTAGACTTGTAAGTATCTCAAAAAGAGATACATTGGAGACGTCACAGGGACACGCACTCAACGGGGCGAGATCATGGCAGCGCGCGACTACACAACGACCGGCACCGACCTCCTCAGCGACGAAGGCCGCAAGGTCGCTTTTAAGATCGTCGACGGCCGCTGCCCCGTGTGTTGCCGCCGCATGAGCCGCCACGGCGACAAGCGCACCCAGCTGACGCTCGACCACGTCGTCGCGCACAACAACGGCGGCGGCGCGCAAGGAAACCTTGTCCCACTGTGTGGGTCGTGCAACTCATCGAAGCGCGATGCCGACCTTGACGCCTGGCTGCCCGCTCGCCTCGTCAAGACGGGTCGCGCCACAACGATTCGCGGCGCTCGACGCGTCGCCAAGCGCATCAGCGCCGAGGTCGAGGAGATCCGCGCTGAACTTGAAGCGCGCCTGCGCGAGAAGGGGATTTGGTGATGAATGAGAAGGTGCTGCGCCTCGCAGCCGACATGGTGAGGCGCCTCGAACAAGCGCTCGAAGACGTGTCAATGAAGGCCGAAGCCGAGGGCGACGAGAAGACGATGGAGCGCGTCGATGCGCTCTTAGACTGCATCGCAGACGCCCGCCAGACTTGGGAAGGTGACCTAGGAATCAGTAGGGCAGACGACGACGACCGCGAACAAGACATCAACTGACAACGTGCAGCGCGCCCCAAGGACCAACCAGCGACACGCCGCACTCTCGCTACCAAAGAGACATCAATGATGACGATCAGTAAGGCCGACCGCAAGCGGCTCGACCCCGCCGACCCCGCCGCGACCGCGGCCGCGCTTCGCGGCGCGCTCAGGCGTGACGAGGACAGCGAGCCCCTGGCGCGTGAAGCGACAGCGACGCTCGTCGCAGCCTACCTCGACGGGCGCTGCCCCGCCGAAGACGCGCACTTCGCCGCCGGGGAGTGGGTGCGCTGGATCCCAAGCGACGACCCCGTTGAAGACCTCGTTAGCGCACTTGTCGATGCGTTGGACTGCGACAACGTCGACGACGCGCGAAAGGCGCTCGACGCTCTCGGCGGCCTCGACGCGCTGCGATTAAGCCACCAGGACGCCTGGGCGCTTTGGCTCGCAGATGGCCAAGCACGCCTCGGCCTGGCACGCACCGACTGCGACGAGGACGGCGTCGCGGCGGGGTCGCGCCTGTCGCATCAGCGTGGCGAGGTTAGGCTCCCTTCGTGGGTTGAAGACGCCGAAGGGCTCTTGCACGTCGACGCCGTGACGCGCGCCGTCGAGGCGCTCAGCGATTGTCGCGCGATCAATGAGGGCTCGGACATAGACCCAGAGGAGACCATCGACGCGTGCCGGGACGCCATCGAGGCTATCGAGGCGGCGGTCGACGACCCTGAGCAGTGGGAAGTGCTCGATGCCTTGCGCGTGTCGTGTCGCGAAGAAATCCCACACTTGCAGGAGTGGGTTGCGCAGATTGCAGAGCAGGCCGCGGAGGAGGATGCCTATTGGGAGGAGCGACGCGCCTTCCTTGCCTCCGAGGGGGATGAAGAATGAGCAACACCAGACCCCTGCTCATACGCCTACCTGAGCGACTCAAAGACAGCCTGCGTGCGCGCCATGGGCGTAGCCTGGCTGCGAAGTTCCGCGGCGCTGCTGCCTCGCCCCCAGCTCACACCGACTGGACGCCACGGGAGACGCACGACGCGTCCATTTCTTTGAGGCTGTCGCCCGAAGACCTGGCGCACGTCGAGCAGCTCGCCGAGCGCCACGGCCTCACGCGGATGGACGCGGCTCTGAGGCTGCTTGAAGCGCTGGACGACGGCGCTTGACCCATGCTGCACCGCAGCAAAACGCTCCGTTTGACGCCGTCGCTGCAACTCAGCTTCGCAAGTCCAGCGCTGGTGCCAGAGTTTACATAACCAAAGATTATCGGACCCACACCATGACGCCAGACCAAGCCCACAAGCTGCTTCAGCACCTCGCCGCGGCGCAGACGGCTTTGCATCACGTCAAGGTCTCGGTCATTGCGAGCGGTGACGCGTCCGACTATCGCGAGGATCTGAAGGCCGCGACGTCTGCCCTCCAGTCACTGAAGCGCCGGTTGCGCGCTGTAGAGAGCGGTCCAGCTGATCGATCGCCCGAGGTGGATAATGGTCAAAAATGAGCAAGTCAGAATCGAACTGGTGATTAATCTTTGCATCTCAGACCGAGACGAGCCCGAGGTCGCCGCGCTCGGTGGTATTGGTGACTTCAGCATTCTCGCCACGCGACCGCCTGCTGAGGGGGTCTTGCAGTGGGCTCGCGAGGTCGCCAGATACGCGGGCGACAAATGCTCGCAGCACAACAACCGCTTCTTGCGCTTCCCGCGTGAGCGCGCGCTGGTTGGCGTTGCGTTTGTTCTGATGCCGTTGGTCACCAAGCCAAGCGTTGAGCCATCCGCACTCGACGACAAGCATCACATCCCAAGTACGCGCGCGCTTGCGCCCGAGACTCAAGACGCGCTGGTCTCCGCGCTCGCTGACCTCGGCGGCCTGGCTGTGCAGCCAGGTGCAGTCGAGGACGATCCTGGCGTGCTCGGCCTTTTGATCACGGCGCAGGTCTGAACGCACTCCCCTTCGCAGCAGTCCGCCACGATTGCCCCACACTGCGTGCATCGCAGGTGGGAGCGCTCGTCTCGCGTGGGGGATCCGCAGCGTGGGCAGGGGGTCATGTCGTGCCTGTTTTGACCGGCACGAAATACAGCCACTTGCCTCTGATGATAGGGAGCCGCGGCCCGACCTTGCGCGACGCCTCAGCCACGCGCTCGGGCAGGCAGACGTTGCAAAACGGGTTCTCGGCGAACGAGAGGCCGCACCTGTTGACCTCGCGCTTGCAGTAGCGACAGCGTTTGATGCGCTCCCTCACCCTCATCACTTGACCCTCCACACCATCGCCACAACGCCCCCGCTCGCGGCCAGATCAGGGAGCCCCGAGAACCCCCGACGTTGCATCCAGCACCTGACCTCACACACCGCGCGGCGCTGCTTAGGCGTCAGCACGTCGTCGAGCTGCATGACGCGATGCACCCAAGCGACGTCCTCGTCGTGGTTGGGCGACACCACGCGGATGTTGATGTCCCGCCTCATCAGAAGGGGGGCAGGCAAAAGTCGCAGCGACCGCCCTCGCTGTTCGACCACGCCCCCTGCCGCTCGCTTGGTGGCTCGCAGGCGTCGAGTGCGTTGGCGTGCGCCACTGCCTGCATGGCATCAACGCGAGACTTCAGCGCGTGCAATTCGTCGCGCGTGAAGCATTCGTCTGTGTGAGCCAAGCCGAGCCACGCGCTCTCCAACGCTTCAGACGCAGCTTTCAGCTGCGTAGCCACATATGCAAAGTCCTGTCGCTCCGGTGGGTCTGCCATCGCCCCTCACCTCCTCAACTCATCCAGGTGTTGCGCCACGTGCCTGGCGCAGCGCGCGTTATCCAAATACCCCGTGTGCGCGCTGATCGGGTCGAGCCCCGTGCAGACGCTCACGTCCTCGATCTGCCCCGAGATCTCACCCCACAGCCCCGGCATCGACAGCCGCGCCGTGATCTCATCCATCGGCGAGGCCAGGTGTAGCCACGGCCTCGCGCTGGTCGCAGCCTCAAACACGAGCGGTTCAGGCGTCGTACCTGCCCACGCCCAGTGCAGCGGGGAGCCCATCGTGATGAGGGCGCCGACGGGCAGCGGGTCGTCTGGATGCTCGCGCTGGTACTGCAGGAGCGCGTCATAGGCCACGACACCGCCGAGACTGTGGGCGACGAGGACCACGATCGCGCCAGGCACCGCGCGCCAGGGCGTCAGCGCGTCGAGCACGTAGCGCCTGATGGGCTCACCCCAGGTGCGCAGGTAGGCGAGGACGTCGCCGAACGCCTGTGTCACGTAGGCGTGCGCGGCGTCGAGCAACGTGTGCTCTGCGTAGACGTCGGACATGCGCGCCTGCACACGATCGAGGCCCGTCCCGCGGTACGGGTTCACGTCGACCCACGTGATCTGGTTGCGATCCCAGCCGCACCCCTCCAGGTCGTCGAGCACGCGCACCATCGTGCGCCCGGAGACGTCGGGAGCGTGGCGGCCCATGCCAGGGATGGCACCGACGATGATGCGTGGGGTCGTCACGACGTCGGCCAGATCGCCCAGACAACCCAGCTCACGACGATGCACACAAGCAAGAACTTGAGCGCTTCATCGCCCCACGTGAGCAGGAGCCGCCCCCAGAGCCGTTGTCTGAGCCATCCTGTGGCGTTTCGCTGAACACGGACAAGATCGTGCGCGGTCATGGCGTGGGCTCCTGTGGCGCCTGTTCTGGCGCAGTCTGTGGGGCGTTTTGAGGTGCGGGCGCCGGCGCTTGGCCGGGGACGGTGATGCCGAATCTCGCGAGCAGAGCGAGAATGATCGCGTAGATGATGCGCTGACCCCACTTCGCCCATGCGCTCTCAGCGGCACTCGCGGCGGGGACCGAGGGCTGCGTGTGCGGGATGGCGACGTTTGAGCCTGTCTTGATGCCGTGCTTGCCTTTGAACGCCTCGACGGCCTTGCGCTCGATGACCTCGCGTTTGCGCTGCTCTGTCGCTTGCTCGAGCAGCTCGACGACGCGATCGACTTTGGGCTCCAGCTCTACGAGCTCCAGCCCGTGGACGTCTTGGCGCAGGCCCTCGACCGCGCGCACCAGGGCGACGATGTCGGATTGGGTCGCGAGCGCGCCCGGATCTGGGATTGTGCTATCAGGCATCATCTCACCCCTATGTGGACGCAGAGCGGTGGTTGTGGTCACGCACATGCGCGATAGCGCACGAACGGCTCTGCGCGCGCCGCGATCGACCGCCGCCGCGCTTCGCGAGGGTCCGGCAGGGCGTCGATGATCCGATCAAGCGCGACGTCCTGGTCTTCGACCGGCGCAGGTTCGCCGAGCGCGCGGCGGATGTACCCCCGTGCACCTCTGAACCCGCTCTCCCCGCCTCGCCCAAACTGAATCGCGATATCAAACAGCACCGCAACCGCGCTCTGCGTGTCGAGGCCGTAGCTGCGCGCCACGGCGATCATCGGGTCCAGGTACGAGCCTGCGACCACCTCGCGCTGTGCTTGGCGACACGCTTCGATCTTGCCCGCCGCGCGGAACCTGGCGTGCCAGGGCGCTTTCCACAGGTCTGCTCCGCCGACGGGTTGCACGCGAGGGCTTCGGCCGCGTACACGCGTACGCCCTCGACGCGTTACGGTGTCCAGAAGCGCGCGCCAGTGTGACCCAAACACGCTGCGGAAGGCGCCGGGGTCCAGCTCATGAAAGCGCGTCAAGACTCGACCGAGTGAGCCGCCGTCCTGCGTGAACTGCCATGCACCAAAGGAGATACCGACGTGCCAGGGGTTCGGGCCAAACTTCGATGCGCTGTGAGGCTTCCATCCTGGCTGCCCCACACGCGCGCTTGGCTTGAGCTTGCGCCCTTGGGCGTCACGCTTCGGCGTATCAAAACGCCCCTCGTACTCGCCGTCTGCGTTGATCGCACCCCACGGGTCACGCCCGCCGCCCTCATGGGCAACCGTGTATGAGACGAGGATGGATCGCTCGTCTGCGTTGAGCTGGCGCCACTGCCACAGACTCACCATCGCGTGTTTGAGGCGTGCGAGCGTGAGCGGCCCGACCATCCCGTCCGCTGTCAGCGCGTGTTGACGTTGCCAGTCGCGCACCGCGCGGGCCGTCAGCAAGCCGGGGATCCCGTCCGCGCCAGCCGAAACGACCGTCTGGATGCGCGACCACTGCCAGGGCGGGTAGATCTGGGTGCGGTTGAACGCCGCCGCGTCGTGTACGTTGAATTGAGCCGTCATCCTCTCCCCCTCTCGGGCCGCGCTGGCCTGCGATCACGCGTCGTGATCTTCTCAATGTCGACGCCCGCGGCGACCACAGCGCCGCCGGCCACCTCGACCTCTCGCAAGCCAAGGCGTGCGGCGGCGTCGTGGATGATGCGCCGAAGCGCCTCTGCATTGCTGCTGATCCCCGGATTGATCCTGCGCACCTCTGCGATGACGGCGCTCTCAAGCGCGTTCCCCTTGGTGCCAATCTCGGTCGTCGCGCCGATGATCTGACTCGTGCGCGCGCGTATCGTCCGCAGCCACCCCGCGTGCTCATGCCCTCGCGTGGCGACCACGGACGCGTAGCGCACCGTGTCATCGACGAGCACACGTACGACGGTGGCCTCCACCCAGGTGATCTCGACGGATGCTGGGTCGATGTCGCTTTGTTCAAGATGGCTTGTAAGCACTTCGTCGCGTGTCATGGCGCGATCCTCCACGCGGCGGCAGCGATGATCGCCTTGAGTGTGTGCCCCGCACCGCCGCGGCTCGCGACGACGATACGCGCGTCTGAGGCACCGCCGAGCCTATTGGCGGACCCTGACGTAATGCCCCACTGAGCGCTGGGTCCGGCTGCGGCGTCGACACCCTCATGGGTCGCCGCCCGGTCTGCGCCTGCTGCGCCCGTGTGAAAACTTCCGCGCCCGATCACCATCCCCGCGCTTGGCGTGAACGTGCTGGAATCCCCAGAGGGCAGCAGCGAGCTGTTGGGGATGCCCCTGACCGTGGAGGGGCGCCACGTGCCCGAGACGCGCGACATGCCGCCTGCTGCGATGCGCCCGCCCTCTGCCTGCGACTCGAAACCGATCGCCAGGTAATCGCCGTCCGCCTCCACGCCGAGGACCGGGTCAGCGAGCGCCCAAACGCTGCTCGTCCCTGGCGCCCATGTGGTGCCGAGAGAGAGCGCCACGGCGCCGTCGCTGCCCGCCGTGAGACCTGCGACGCCGTGCGACCAGGGGTCGGTGCCCTCAAGCACGGCAGCGATGCCGGGGGCCGCCTCTGTCAGGTCGATGCGCAGATAGCAGAGCGCGCCGTTGTACGCCTCTGCCGTGAGCCCGAGCGCCGTGGCGACCTTGTAGCCGCTCGACGCTTGAAGCGCGGTGATGGCCGCGTCGCGCCCCGCAGGGTGGTAGCCGAGGTCGTGGGGGGCAGTGGGTGTGGAGCCGCCACCCGAGGGGTTAGGATTGCGAAACAAACCGCTCACAACTCCTTCCCCCAGTCACCTCGAATGAACGGGGTGACGGTGGCTGTGCCGCCGCTCGCAACGACGATCGCGCCGTTGCGGTAGAACGATCGCCCGCTGTGGCCGTCTGGGAAAACGTCACGCGGCCCGTCATCGACAGGGATGACGAGCGTGGAGGCGGTTGGAGATCCGTCGCCACCCGCGGACGTGGTGCTGATGTGGCGCACGTCCGTTTGGGCGCCGGTCGACGAGATCACGAACGCAATCTCGCAAAATCCGTCGCCAGGCAGGTAGGGGATTTTGTTGCTCGCTCCAAACAGCGACGAGGTCGCCGGGAGCGGGTCGGGGGCAGGGTCAGGAAGGGAGCCCAGGTGCTCGCCTGCGCTCAGCGTAAAATGCGCCAGCTGGCGCCAGGATGTGCTCATTGCGGGGTCACCTGTTGGAGGCAGGATACGACCCCTCACGGCTGCTTGTGCCATCATCATTAATATTGATGATGGTGGGCTGTGTCAATCAATTTGACTGATGATGTGCGACGGCCCTGACGTCGGCCCTGACGTCACCCCTGCCTTAAGTAGCAGTAAATCTTCTTATTAAACCGACGAGTCCAGTTGCCATAGCGGGGCGTCATATCGACCTTGCAATCGTCCTTGTCCGCGACCAGCTCTACGTAGCCATCCGGCTCGGTGATCTCTGCATGAGGGGTGGTCTTTGAGCGCTTCTGGTATAGCCTCATCGGGCGCCCCGAACGCGCCTCGCCAAGCATGGAATCGATCTGCGTCCACTCGTTCTCAGTGGACGTCCAAGGGTGCGCGTCCTTGAGCGCGATCGTGAGCTGTCGCCCGCGGATGACACCCCAAGACGTGGTTTGAGGCGTCACGTTGTACGGCACGACCTGGTCCGCGTCGTGGTCGGTCCGCGGCAGGTTGGTGATGAGACACAGCTGGGGGTACAGACCCCCTGTGTGCACGCGCGTCGCCGTCGTCGTCGTGCCAGGCGTGACGACCAACTGAGCCGCGAACGACGGGTCCGTAAAACCGAGATAATTCCTCAGCCACGTCCCAGAGCCGTCGCCCGCATCCCACGTGATCGTGACCGTCTGCCCCGCCGTCCCCGTCGCGCTCGCCTCGACGCGCCCGGTTGTGTTGTTGAGGTCGAAGCTGATCTTCATCGACGACCCCAGCGTCGCAAGCTCAGTGTCGATGAGCGTCTTGAGGATCGAGAGCAGCGTCGTGCCGTGGTGCGTGATCCACTGCAAGTTCGTGCCGGTCGCGAGCGCGACGTCAATCGACACAGGCCCGCCCCCGACGTCGCTTGCGTCAACGTCGATGTTCAGCACGTCGGGGGTTCTCGTGCTCACGATGAGCTTTGGAGGGTCACTGCTTGCCATGATCTGACCTCGGACGTGCGCTCAGATGGTGATCGATGAGGACACACCGCCCGCGGCTTCGATGCGCCAGTTGATCGAGTAAACGCGCATTTGCCACTGAGGCACCGCAGGAATGTGAAGCACGGTGATGGTGAGCTGTTGCTGTCCGGTCGCGTCCCAATCAGAGCGCAGGCCGTCGCCAAACGGCACCGGGACTTCGATGTATTGGATCGGGTCCGCGTACTCTTGAGTCGCTGCGTTCTCGCGAGAGACCGTCCCACCTGACCAGGCGACGGTCACGCGCACGATGTCGCCCTGCTGCGGCTCTACGCTGCCCTTCAGCTCGGTCTTGTAACCCACCACACACCAAATTTTTTTCTGATAGGGAAGGCGACGTATGGACGTGTAAAAAACCTTCTCATGGTCACCGCTGCCGGTCGTCTCGCGCAGGCTGATCGTCGCAGGCGGCGGCAGGAAATGCGGCCGTCGAGCCACACACTGCCAGAGCGCCTGAACAAGGGGCGCGATGTGCTGAGCACGCGCGCCTGTGTTGTTGTAGACGCGCCCGAGGTTCGGGAAGCCTGCGGACTTGCCGGTCGCTTGGTCTAGTGGGTAGTTCGCCATAGCATCACCTCACGCAGCTGGCTCAAACCAGCCGCAGAACGAGTCAATGTCGATGTGAGGCGTCGATGAGATCTCGCCATACACCAACTCACCAGGCGGGAAATCAAGCCCGCCAAAGGTCTCGCTGTACCAAAGCTGCCCGCCGCCATTCGTGATTGGGATGTCGCGCTCCTGGCCGGCGAATTTCAACGTGATCTTTTGAGACGCGCCCGACGCGACAGCTCGGATGTGGAACACCGCGCTCGTCGACTCGGGCGGCATCGTTCCGAAAAAGGGCGCCTGCATGTTCTCATCGATCTCAGGCGTCCTCAGATCTGAGCGCGTGACGATCATCGGCATGCGCCGCTTGTGGATGTCCTCGAGGATGCGCGCTGCCATGCCAAACAGGTGTGTCGGCCACGATGCGTAGTTGCCGTGCTCGTTGCTTGGCAGGAACCACAGGTCACGGTCGTGCAGCACGCCAGGCACGTCGCTGACAGGCAGCTCAGTCAGCAGGGTGCGTGCAGGTAGGACGAATATGGACTCGACCAGATTCGCGCTCGGCGTGATGTCGTGCGTGTTCAGCGTGATGACGAGGTCTTGACGGTCGGTGAAGTCATGCAGCGGGAACGTGCCGAGCAGGAAATCCTCGCCTGGCGAATCGACCTCTGATTCGATCTTGATGTTGCTCGTCAGGTCGTTGTTCAGGCTGACGTCCACAGTCCACGTGCCGGACGTGGCAGCCCGTATGCGACGCACCCACACCTCAACCGCAGGCTCCCAGTCAAAGCCAAGCTCAAAGGGCGTCGGGAAGCGGTAGACGCGCGAGTGACTGTTCGAACTGGTCAGCGCAAGCTCGTCTTGCGTGAAGATGTCCTGCACCAAGATCGGTGCGATGTACGCCCACGCCTCGTTCACTGCGGCGAGAAAATCACTCAAGCCATCAGGACCTGAGCGGATGAACCCGCCCGGCTCCCTCACAGGCAGCACGGGGCGCGGGAACGCGCTCACGTCGACGGGATGTGGTCCTGCCATTGTCGCCCCTTAGAGCAGCTTGAACGCAGCGTCTTGCCCGCCGTCGCCGTTGTTGATGCGGTTGGTGTTGTCTGCGAGCGCCACCCACGCCTGTTGCCTGCTGTCGAGGCTTGGATCGTTGTAAGACCCAAACCAAATGAGGCTTTTCGTCGTCCAGGCGGGCGGGTCGTCAAGCTCGATCTGGCCGCCTGGCAGCACGCCTGCGATCTCACTCTCATGGATCGCGGAGAAGTCGCCCCACGCAGCAATCCTGATGAAGAACGCCGCTATAAACCATTTACTGTCGATATCTTGTGAGGTGTCGCTATAGATGTGGTCTTGGATCGTCCAGCGTGCGCCGCTGTCATGGATCGCCTGCCCAGACGGCCCCCAGTGCCCGCGGCGCGCGTCGCCAAACTCATCGGTCTGATAGACCGCCTTCGCGAACGTCCCACCCCCTCGCCCGCTGCGGCCCTTGAACACGCGCGTGTACTCTGTGAGGCGCCCCCGCAAGCCACTCACGCCGACGCCGACCCCCTTGGGCTTGGTCGCATAGGGGTGCGTCAGCGTCGCGAGGTCGCCGCCTGACCAACTCCAAGCAACGCGCGTCGTGATCTGGTCGAGCCTGTAAATCGTGTACGGCTCGGCGTACGGGTCGAGGGCCACACGGCCAGCGCCCGAGATGAGCCCGATCGTCCCGCCGCCGCGCTGGAACTTCACCTCCAGCTCGATCGGCTCGCGCACGCCGTAGCGCTGAATCGAATCGTCACGCGTCACCGTCACAGGCGCATCGGTGTCCCACTCGCCAGTCGCCGGGTTCCAGTCGTATTTTCCGACGAGTTTATTTGCGACCCATGCTTCATCACGCTGAAATTTTAGACCTTTTGGCGTAATGAACTCATAGCCGTGCACCAGATCTCGAACCGGCGGCCCGATCCCTGCGACGAAATCTGACTCCAACGGCGGGTCAAGGACGAGCAAAGACAGGCGGCCTTGAGCGTCGATGATCGGAAACTGTTGATTTAAGACGCACTCGTCAGAGAAGTCCTCGAACGTCATCCCTGGCGAGATCACGATTTGATTGCGGCGCTGAGGCACGTTCAGCGCCGCTCGGTCGAAGCTGTCGCCGTCGACCAAATCAGGGCGCACGCTGAGTCCACACTGCGGCCAGCCCGCGTCGTAGGCGCCATTGATGTTCGCGCCGCTACCCGATTCGAGCATGTAGCGCATCGCACGCGACACAGAGGTGTTGTTGAGGTACGGCACGACCCTGACGATGGCGTCCTCGTTCTGATCGATCGGTGCGACGGCATACGCCTCATCGAGGATCCTGGTCGACTGGAGGCGCTCCACGGCCATGAAGCGAATGCCCTCAAACGTCCCAAACCCTGTAAATGCAAAGAGGTCGAGCCCGTCGATTTGGGCCACGCGCGGGATGGCGACGCCGTCATCGTCAACGAATTGGTGTGTGTACAACCAGTTATCGTCTGACCACTGGTCGTCAGGGACGACAAACACCCATATCGGCGGGTCAAAGCGGCTCGCAGGCCAGCGAAACACCGGCACGGGGTCGCTGGATGCCAGGTAGTTGATGGTGGTCTCTTGGCCAAACAGGTCTTCTACCTCTGTTGATTCAGACTGAACCGTCTGATCCTCAAAACCCAGGTAACGGATCACAGACTCGCGATTCTGAGAGTCACCATACAACGTCCACGTTGCGTGCTC
>Ga0207422_1001387_pt1 | contig 48653 bp, 38 predicted proteins | sample MarCyaLeptolynsp_FD_187757 | JGI IMG/M metagenome (GOLD analysis project Ga0207422, IMG submission 187757) | Marine cyanobacterial communities from Panama - species 1 Leptolyngbya sp. (SPAdes) | ecosystem: Environmental > Aquatic > Marine > Unclassified | place: Panama: Panama City | collected... | reverse complement strand
CTCTGAGGGCTTTTCGCACGGCGATATCTTATCGTTTTGTCGGTTGGCTGACGGAGAATCAGGACGTATTTAGACAGTATATAGAGAGTCGAGGCTATATTTGGGCTTGATTTTCGCTAAAGTACCATTAACGGCAATGCGCGTGCGACTTTAGACGTTCGTGCGGGAATGAACCCCGGAGATATTGGCATTCCCGGCACAACAGGCACAGTTGCCCCTGCTCCGACCTTAAGTCCCACCGCGACGGGGAGCGATATTACTATTGGCTTGATTTCCTTTGGAGCGCCTTTGTTCCCGGTGTCTGACGGTTTAATCTTCTTAACCAATCAATTTCGCCCTAACCCAAACTTGCCTCCCGGCACAATTCACATCACCAACGATCCCGCTCAACCCTTTTTCAATAATGGTATGTTTCCGGGGAGTGGCGGCGATGTCATCTTCGACTCTCGCGGTGGAATTATCGCCGCTCGCGCGATCGCGGTCGAGAATCTTTTTGGGGGAGACGGGGGTGATGTCACCTTGCTCGCACGGGACAATATTTTCCTCTCAGCTAACACGCGAAACACTTCTATCTCTTCTAGAGGGCAAGTTGGAGGGAATATACTCTTGCAGAGCGATCGCGACATCTTCATCAGAGGTCTAGTCATTTCCCAGAGTTGGTCTCAAAACAATACACCGCGTACCGGAGGGGATATTACCATCCGAGCTAGAAACTTGTCCTTGCTCGATCGGGGAGTCATCGGCGGATTCACAACAGGAACGGCCAATACCGGAACAATTGATATTGTCGTTTCCCAAAGCTTGACTGCCGATGGAGAATCTAGTCCCGGCAATCCGAATGGAATTTATCACGTTACGGCAGCGGGAACCACAGGCAACGCCGGGGACATTCGCATCGCGGCCAATACTATTTCCCTCATCAATGGAACGGAGATCGGCTCCTTTGCCTTCGGTCAGGGCAATACAGGCAACATTGAGGTGGTTGCCACAGAAAGCTTTTCGGCAGACGGAGAAGGCAGTCTTCTGACTTTAGGAAGTGGAGTTTACAACAGTACAGTTGATGGCAATGCAGGAAGAATTGATATCCGCACTCCCTCTCTCAATCTAACGAATGGAGGCGTTATTAAATCGGAGCCAACAGGTCAGGGCAATTCGAGCAACATCAACATTACTACGACCGAAAACTTCACCGCTGACGGTGCGGGAAGTCTTGGTTTGGGAAGTGGAATCTACAGCAGTACAGTCAATGGCAATGGAGGAGAGATCGGCGTTCAAACCCGCTTTCTCAACCTAACTAATGGAGGTGCAATTAACTCCGCTTCCAGCGGTCAGGGAAGTTCGAGCAACATCAACATTACTACGACCGAAAACTTCACCGCCGATGGAGTTAGTCGTCGGGGTTTGATAGCAGGTTTGCCAAGTGGCGTTTTCAGTACTGCAACCAACGGCCCTGGGGGCAGTCTCAACGTCCGAGCGGGTTCCCTCAACTTGACCAATGGGGCAGCTTTAAGAACGGTAACCGACGGTGCGGGGAATGCAGGAGAAATTGATATTGCAGTGTCCCAAACCCTCAACGCCGATGGCGAAAGCCGTCAAGGTGTTATTCAAGGAGTTTCCAGTACAATTTCTAGCTTTGCTCAACCAGGAGTTACAGGCAGTACTGGGAAGATTCGTGTCGGACTGAAGTTTCGTCCCGCTTTAACCCCCCTCAGCGACATCACCGCCAGTTCTGAGATCGGCGTTGATGGCACGGTGAATATTGAAATCCTCGGCATTGACCCCAGTCGCGGCTTAAATACCCTACCCGACGCGCCCCAACCCTCCCAACTCGACAGCACTTGTCTGGCAGCACGAGAGGGTAAAAATAACCTGATTGTCACCGGACGTGGCGGCCAGCCGCCCACGCCGGAAGAAATTGTCAATTCTGCGGTATGGGACGATCTGTGCCCTCCCAGCGGCAGCGAAGCGGGTTCTGTGGCCGCCTCAACTGACCCGACTCCAGAACGGATCGTCGAGGCCCAAGGTTGGGTGGTCGGCCCGAACGGGAAGATTGTGCTGACCGCCGAACCCTTTGGGGCAAATTTGGCGAGCATCGAGTCAAACGAAACTTGCTCCTATCCCCGCTTGTAAGAAACCATTGACTCAGTGAATCTTAAGGCTCAGAAAACCTGAACTTTGGTGGGTTACGGCGGTTTGCAGGGGAGAGAGCGCGTTTTCTATTGAGCGATCGCCTAACCCACCCTACACAAACTACCGATGTCTTTCGTAGGTTGGTGTTGAGCCAAGAGCGAAACCCAACAAAGCGGCTGTAAATTTTGCGAATGTTGGGTTTTATTGCATTCAACCCAACCTCCTCGTTTGCGAACGAAGTGTCAGATCGAGCATTTCTTAAAAGCTGAGACCTGGGAAGGTGTAACCAATGGTGAGCATCAAACCGACATTGGTCTGTTGCTCGAGGAATCCTAAGTTCAGGCTGCCGTTTGCCGTCCATTCTGGCGAAATTCGGTAATCGACACCGCCAGACAGGAGGAAACCCACGTTGTTATCCCGTTGCGTACTCACAATTACGCCCGCTCCCGCATAGGGAACAAAGGGAGAGACTTTAAACGGGTCGTTGCTGGGAATCCGGAAATCGTAGGTAACGGGGATGAGAATGTCGGCCTCACTATTAATAACCGCAGCCGGACGCACGGAAACATTGGGAGTCAGTCCAATTTTCCCGTTAATCACGAAGCTGCCCCGTCCCAGAGCGCTTTCTGAGGAGTCATCGCTCATGCCGATGTTGCCGCCAATTCCAACATAGCTGTAGGTTGACGCTCTGGTACGCCCTCGTTCGTCACGACGGCGTTGGCGCAGGGGAGGTTGGGCAATTTCGGTCGGCGATGGGGTTTGGGTCGCCTCAGCCGCAGGTAGGATGCTTTGTACCGTCGTGCCTAGGGTACCGGGAATGTTTTGTCCCGGAAGGGTCGAGGCGATTTCTTGCTGGTAGGTGCTGGCAGCTTTGCGGGGGGAGGGTTGGGGCTGTCTCGCTTGTTCTGAGGGGAGGGGAGTATCTCCGAGCAGGGTGTCTAAAAAGTCAGAACTGGTTTCGGGGCGAGGTGTTCCGGCCGGGAAGGTTGATGCGGCTTTGAGAAGCGCTCGATCGATCGCACTTCCGGAGGGGTTCGGGGTGCGGTGTTGGGCGTTGGTTGGCGCGGGTGCAAAGGTTTGGAGGGGAGAGTTGGGGGATAAGGGCGATTCTAAGCGGGCCGCAGGGGAAACGATCGCGTCGGGGTGAAGGGTGAGTTCGCCGAAGGTGGGGACGACGCGCTCGGAAGCTCTGGCGGGAACGGCACTCCCAGCAAGGGAGAAAGCAGCTAGACCTAATAGACAAGAAATTTGTTTGCTCATGATTCGCGATCGCTCCTCAACAACTCAATAATAGGGTCTGAAAACCCAACACCAAGATTTTAGTGGCTATTGTCCCCGATCTCTAGATGAAGCCGAGAAAATTCACGAAAGATTGGGATCGGGGAAGTCCGAATCAGCCGAAGATAAGCTTACGCCTAATGTGAATATTAAGAACGACAAGCCCTCTGCAAAGAAAGAGCGAGCGACGAACGGCGATAATTGAAGGGAACGGAATATCGGCAGTTACTTTCGATCCATGCCCAAGAAACAAAAGTTTCCCCATCTGCTGGGGTCTAAGTGGACGGCTTGTCAGACCACTTTTGGCTGGCGGCATTTTCAGGTTGCCAATCGCCAGGAACGCGGGAAATGGGTCTTTGCAGAGATGGTTGCTTCTTGCGACCCGACGGTGCGCTTTTGGGTGAACGCCCAGCAGCTCAAGAAGCGAGAACTGTGGCAAGCGGGGTGGCAAACGCTACGAGACTTGACTTCTCCAGCCGATCGCGAACAATAACTGCACCGCACCGCTTTCTTCGTCTGAACTGTTCTCTCTCGATGTCGAGACGTTCGGGGACGGGGGCGATCGCGGTTCCACCGTCAAAAACCAGACTTTAGGGCATATAATGTACCCTTCTGCCACTGTTGGCGTTGGGAAAAACTGCATTGAAAATCACGGACGGGGCTATGAAAAACCTAAAGGGGAAAGATTTTCTGGGAATTGGCGCTCTGAACCATCAAGAACTTCAGGACTTGTTGGATCTCGCATCGGATCTGAAAATGGGGAAGAGAGCGATCGCCTGCGATAAAACCTTAGGACTCTTGTTCTACAAAGCGTCCACCCGAACCCGCGTCAGTTTCACCGTCGCCATGTACCAATTGGGCGGCCAAGTCATCGATCTCAACCCCAACCTTACCCAAGTCGGCCGCGGCGAACCAATCTCAGATACCGCCAGAGTCCTCGATCGCTACCTCGACATCTTGGCCATTCGCACTTACAAGCAGGACGACTTGAATGCTTTTGCCAAATACGCCCAAATTCCCATTATCAATGCGCTGACAGACTGGGAACACCCCTGTCAGATCCTTGCAGACCTCCTAACCATTCAAGAGTGCTTTGGCGACCTCAAGGGACTCACCTTAACCTACCTCGGCGATGGCAACAATGTCGCTCACTCCCTGATTCTCGGTTGCGCTTTAATGGGGATGAATGTGCGCTGCGCCACGCCTCCGGACTATCAACCCAGTGCCCAAATCGTCGCTCAAGGGCAGCACCTTGCCCCAGAGGGAACCGAGATTCTCGTGACAGACGATCCGATTGCCGCTGTCAAAAACTCGCAAATTATTTATACCGACGTTTGGGCCAGTATGGGGCAGGAAAATGCTGCCAGCGAGAGAATTCCGATCTTTCAACCCTATCAAGTCAACGGACAACTGTTAAATCAAACTGATGCCAGCACCATTGTCCTCCATTGTTTGCCCGCCCATCGCGGCGAAGAAATTACCGATGCAGTTCTCGAAGGCAAGCAGTCGCGAGTGTGGGATCAAGCTGAAAACCGAATGCACGCACAAAAGGCTTTATTGGCAAGTGTGTTGGGGTTAGCCTGAAAAGCTGACAGTAAGCTGTTCGACATTTAAACTGTGATATCCAAATTCTCATCCAGGGTATGGGGTGTGGGAGAGAATTCCCCCTCGTTCTTTCCAGAACGGACAAAACAAGGGGATGGGGAAGCTGATTCTCTCGTCAGTGGGGTGCTCTCGGTCTCGTCCGAATCAAGGAAGCGAGTGGGTCGCCGGCGACACCCTACCCCCTACACCCTGCCTTGTTTTTCAGCTTGTTGTCACCCCTTGATGGCGTTAAGCTTTGTCTCAAAAGGGGGCGTAATTTTCTCAGCCAAGTCACGTCATAAGCTGTCGTGCTTTGTTCTTTTAGCACAAAATGAGAATAGGACTCAATTGACCAAACCGGCATGGATATTCCTCGCTTGCATCCCGACACCATTGACGAAGTGAAACAGCGTGCGGACATTGTTGATGTGGTTGCCGATCGCGTCGTCTTGAAGAAGCGGGGCAAAGATTATTTGGGGTTGTGTCCGTTCCACGAGGAGAAAACTCCCAGTTTCAGCGTCAGTCCCAGCAAGCAAATGTTTTACTGCTTTGGCTGTAATGCGGGGGGAAATGCGATTAAGTTCCTGATGGACGCGGACAAAGCGTCTTTTAGCGATGTGGTTCTCAACCTGGCGCGACGCTATCAGGTTCCCGTGCGAACCCTCGAACCGGAACAGCGTCAGGAACTGCAACGCCAGTTATCTTTGCGAGAACAACTGTATGAAGTTTTGGCGGTGGCGGCGAATTTTTTTCAGCACGCCTTGCGCCAACCCCAGGGAGAAGCCGCACTCAATTATCTCAAGCAAGCGCGACAATTGAACGAGGAAACTATTCAGCAGTTTGGTTTGGGGTATGCGCCGGTGGGATGGGAAACTCTCTACCGCTATCTGGTCGAGGCCAAGCGCTTTTCGCTCGGTTTGGTGGAACAGGCGGGGTTAATTCGCCAGCGCAAGTCTGGGGAGGGGTATTACGACTATTTTCGCGATCGCTTGATGATTCCCATTTGCGACCCCCAAGGACGAACCATCGGGTTTGGCAGTCGCACCTTAACCAACGAGGAACCCAAATATCTCAACTCTCCCGAAACGCCGGTGTTTAATAAAGGGAAAACGCTGTTTGCTCTCGATCGCGCCAAGTCAGAAATTGCCAAGCAGGATCGCGCAGTGGTGGTGGAGGGATATTTCGACGCGATCGCGCTCCACAGTTGCGGGATCGCGAATGCGGTTGCCTCTTTGGGAACGGCGTTTAGTCAGGAACAACTCAAGCAAATTCTGCGCTACACTCCCTCCAAGCAAGTCGCCTTCAACTTTGATAGCGATGCTGCGGGAACGAAAGCGACCCAACGCGCGATCGCCGAGATCGAAACCCTCATCTATTCGGGACAGGTGCAGTTGCGAATTCTCAACCTCCCCGATGGCAAAGATGCTGACGAGTTTCTCAAGTCCAGTCCCCAAGCACCCGACCGCTATCGCCAACAGCTCCAAGATGCACCGCTGTGGTTGAACTGGCAAATCGATCGACTGTTGGTGGATGTCGATCTGACCCAGAGCGATCGCTTCGAGCAAGTCGCGGGACAAATGACCGAACTGCTCAACCGACTCGAAGATCCCAACAAGCGCACCCATTACATTCGCTACTGTGCCGAAATCCTCAGCCAAGGAGACTCGCGCCTCGCACCCATTTACGTCAAAAATTTCCTCGCCGAACTCAAAAAACCCCGGAAGAAAAATCAACCGCAGCGAGCAACCATTCTTCAATTCCAGGAAAGTGCCGATCGCCACCTCCTCCAACAAGCAGAAGCTCTATTGCTACTCATTTATTTACACCGTCCTCAGTATCGCCAAGCGATTATCGACGCATTGGAAGAAAAAGACCTGATCTTCAGCCTTCCTCACCACCGCTTTTTATGGCAAAAAATTATCGAACTGCCAGCCGATCGCTCGGATAATTTACCGTCTCAATTACAAGACGCGATCGCGCAACAGCCACAACTTTCCCCTCAACTCATCCCCCTATTTCACCTCGACGAAATGAAATCTCAAGCCATTAGCAGGCCGCTTTTAGTCATTCGCGATGCCTTAATTGGAATTGAAAAAGTGACTTGGGAAAAACGCCAAAGTTACTGCTATCAAAAATGGCAAGAAATCGATCCCAATCGCGACGCTAAAAATTGGCAATATTATTACCAGGAATACTATAATGCTAAGCGGAAAATAATTGAACTGGAAAAAGAACGCACGGTTTCTTTATCCGATATTTTTGGACGGTCGGGTTAAATAGAACTCCGAACGCTTTAGTGTGGAAAGAACGCGAATTTAATGACTTTTATTTTAACCAATGATGATGGCATTGATGCCCCAGGAATTCGAGCATTACACGATGCGATCGGCGGCAAAAGCGTGTGGGTTGCTCCCCTCAGTCAGCGATCGGGGTGCGGACATCAAGTCACAACATCTCAACCGTTCCAAGTGCAACGGCGATCGCCCACAAGATATGCCGTACAAGGCGCTCCCGCCGACTGTACCCGCGTTGCGATCGCGATGTTTCCAGACATTGCTTGGGTGCTGTCGGGGATTAATGCGGGGGGAAATTTAGGCGTTGATGCCTATATTTCCGGAACGATGGCTGCCGTCCGAGAAGCTGCCATTCACGGCGTTCGAGGGATCGCTCTTTCCCATTTGATTAAACGGCCGCTGGCAATTGATTGGGAGGTTGCAGCACATCGCTCGCAGCAAGTTTTGACAGAACTGCTTTCCCACCCCCTTCCCCCCGGTCATTTTTGGAATGTCAACCTCCCTCATTTAGAACCGAAAGCAAAAGAACCGGAAATTATCTTTTGTCACCCCAGCACCGATCCCTTACCGCTGAGTTATCGAGTTGAGGGAGATTTATATTACTACCAGGGAGACTACATTCGGCGAAAGCGAACGACTGGAACGGATGTCGATGTTTGTTTGGGGGGTAACATTGCGGTGACTCAAATTCAGCTCTAAATCCCCGGAATTTCTGACAATTCTCCTTCTAGTTCTTCAACAGAAAATCGAGTAATTTCCTGCCATTCTTCCAGGGTAAAAGAATAGCCATACTGTCCGGCAAGTTTGACAAATGCTTCTGGGTTGGGAGCTGTATTGAGTGTTTCTCGCAACGCAGGGTTGGCTTGCGTTTCTCGGAACAGTCTGACAACATCTTCCTTGGCCATACTAAAACTTCACTCCGGATTACAATAAACAAGTAGCTTAATTATATATAGCAATCCGATTTAGATTGTGACAAAAATACCCAGGCCAAAGGGAGTGAGGAGCTGGAAGTGCGGTATGACATTGGGTAGAGGGATATGGTATCTGAACCCACATCCCACCATTAGACAAAGTGCTTTACCGAGACGGTTTTGCCAAATACAGTCCGCTGAGGACTAGTAACGCGATAATCAAAGCGTTGACATAAAAGATTCCATCAGCTTCAGTCATTTTCGTCAATCTCCTTAGAGCGAGTACCAGTAATGTATCATTGACCCTCGATTCATCAACATTAAGAATTTCATCAAAACTTGCTCTTGAGTTTGCGTGAACCCACACTCAAGCAAAGTTAATGAAAGTCAATCAAGCATATACAGCAAGTGTTTCAGCTTCAGTTCCTTTGACAACCTCTACCTTCATATCCCCACGCCGCGATCGCGAACAGCGTGGGGATGCAGATTAAGGGTTAGGCCAGATCGAAGCGGTCGGCGTTCATCACCTTCGTCCAGGCTGCCACGAAGTCCCGCACGAACTTTGCTTTGTTATCATCCTGCGCGTAGACTTCGGCATAGGCACGCAGGATCGAGTTGGAACCGAAGACAAGATCGACCCGGGTCGCCGTCCACTTAACCCGATCCGTCTTGCGATCTCGGATTTCATACAGGTTCTTACCAGCAGGCTTCCACAGGTAATTCATGTCCGTCAGGTTCGCGAAGAAGTCGTTGGTTAATACGCCTTCGCGATCGGTGAAGACACCGTGCTTGGTGCTGCCATAGTTGGTTCCCAGCACGCGCATACCGCCAAGCAGCACCGTCATCTCAGGAGCGGTCAACCCCAACAGTTGCGTGCGGTCGAGCATCAACTCTTCGGCGCTGACGGCGTAGTCCTGCTTGAGCCAGTTACGGTAGCCGTCATGGATGGGTTCTAGCACTTCAAAAGATTCGGCATCGGTCATTTCGTCCGTTGCGTCGCCACGACCCGGGGAGAAGGGAACGGTAACATCAAAACCAGCAGCCTTGGCCGCCTGTTCGATCCCGATGTTACCTGCGAGTACGATGACATCTGCAACGCTGGCACCAGTCTCCGCCGCGATGCTTTCCAGGACAGCCAGCACTTTGGCCAAACGTACAGGCTCGTTGCCTTCCCAATCCTTCTGCGGGGCCAGACGAATCCGCGCTCCGTTAGCCCCACCGCGCTTGTCCGATCCCCGGAAGGTTCTGGCACTGTCCCAGGCAGTACACACCATTTCGCTAATGCTCAGACCGCTGGCAGCAATTTTGTCCTTCACAGTCCGAACATCGTAGTTAGTGTTTCCGGCAGGAATCGGATCCTGCCAGATTAGATCCTCTTGCGGCACATCGGGGCCGATGTAACGAGTCTTTGGCCCCATGTCACGGTGAGTCAGTTTGAACCATGCCCGCGCAAAGACATCAGCGAAGTACTCGGGGTCATCGTAAAACCGTTCGGAAATCTTCCGATATTCCGGATCCATTTTCATGGCCATATCGGCATCGGTCATGACCAGGTTGCGGCGGATTGTGGGATCTTCGACATCAACAGGTTTGTCTTGTTCCTTGGCGTTGATGGGTTCCCACTGCCACGCACCTGCCGGACTTTTCTTCAGTTCCCAGTCATAATTGAGTAGCATCTGGAAATAGCCGTTATCCCACTGGGTCGGATAGGTCGTCCAAGCCCCTTCAATGCCGCTGGTTACGGCATTGCGACCAATACCGCGATGTGTCTTGTTAATCCAACCCAAGCCCTGTTCTTCCGTCTCGGCGGCTTCGGGTTCTGCACCCAGCAACTCAGCATCGCCGTTCCCGTGGCATTTGCCCACCGTGTGGCCGCCAGCGGTGAGGGCGACGGTTTCCTCGTCGTTCATGGCCATGCGAGCAAAGGTCACGCGCACATCATGGGCGGTCTTGAGGGGATCGGGATTGCCGTCTACGCCTTCGGGGTTGACGTAGATCAGCCCCATCATCACGGCAGCCAGCGGATTGTCGAGATCCCGCTCGCCGGAATAGCGACTGTGGGGATTGTTGCTGGGGGCGAGCCATTCCTTTTCTGAACCCCAATAGATATCTTTTTCGGGATGCCAAACATCTTCCCGTCCAAAGGCAAAGCCGAAGGTCTTTAGCCCCATAGATTCATAGGCGATCGTGCCTGCGTAAGCAATCAGATCTGCCCAACTGAGCGGGTTGCCATATTTCTTTTTGATCGGCCAAAGCAGACGGCGTGCCTTGTCCAAGTTTGCGTTATCCGGCCAGGAGTTGATGGGCGCAAACCGCTGATTTCCAGTCCCCGCACCGCCGCGACCATCGGCAATCCGATAGGTACCCGCCGCGTGCCAGGTCATGCGGATCATCAGCCCACCATAGTGGCCCCAGTCCGCCGGCCACCAGTCCTGGCTGTCCGTCATGAGCGCCTGCAGATCTTGTTTGAGCGCGGCTATGTCAAGTTTCTTCACCTCTTCGTGATAGTTGAAGTCTGCCCCCATTGGATTGGTCTTGCGATCGTGCTGACTCAAAATATCGAGGTTGAGTGCCTTGGGCCACCATTCCATGTTCGACAGGCTAGTTGTCGTCAAACCACCGTGCATCACTGGACATTTGCCACTGGTGGTTGTCACATTGTTATTCATTCTTCAGTTTCCTCACGTGATTTCAATATGCGTATATCTTCTTTGGATTAAAACGAGTTTGTTCAAAACACATCACTCTAAAATTAGACGGATTTTTCTCATCTAATCCCCCCATGCGGGTTTTATTAAGATTTCATCCGTATAATCCGTCGATCAAAACATCGAAAGACGACTTCTGTATTGAGAAAGGGAACTAAGCGATCGCACCTTTAAATTGGGCCCGATCGCACCCCAAACCCCAAACCCTGGACGAGAATTGGGATGTCATCGTTTAAATGTCGAACAGCTTATGGGTTTAACCCTCAGTTCGTTCTTCCCAATCTTGGGGAAAGAAGGGTTTGCCCGCTGGTTCCACAATCAAGGTAGTGTTGCGTCGCCTCACGACCCGAACGCGATCGCCGGGGAGTAATTGTATGGCGCGATCGCAGCGTGCTTTCCACAGCGTTCCTTTGAACTGCACCCATCCCGCACGATGGGGCCAAATTTTTTCCTCAACAATAGCCTCCCCATCCCAATAGTGCAGTCGAGTTCGGGTGGTTTTTTGCTGAAACTTCTCTAAGTCCAACCAGTTAAAATTGAAGCGGTTCAACATTGGCGGATGCCTCCTTAGCCTAGGGGAAATTCGACGAAAGATTCAAGCTGTTGAGCGTCTGGATTGTTGGTTCGAGAAGACAGTCAAAGTGAGGGATGAGAGTTCGGCGATCGCCTCTCTCGCATTTTGCATTCATTGTTACCAAGCAGCTACCACACCCATGATATCGATAACACTAAGGGGGGCGGCAAATTTTTCCGATCGTAAATTTTGACAGCGCGATCGCCCGCTGGGATCGATCGTCCGAGACGAACTTCGGATGTTAAATTCAACTCAACCTGTTTAACGCCACACAGAGGCGCTTCCGCGTCAGCCAGTAATGACACAAACCGAAACGATTCAGCCATCCTCAGAGCGCCCCTTCGCCGAATTTTTAGCCGAGTTTCAACCCCATCGCTTGCTATCGAGCGCGCTCGCCGGATTGGTCACCGGGATTATTGGGGTGATTCGCGGCATCTCCTACGCCGCTTTAATTTTTTCGGGGAGTTTAGAAGTCCACCTCAATGTGGGAGTTGGAATTGCGATTTACAGCACTGCCGCGATTAGCATTGTTGTGGCGCTGATGAGTTCCCTTCCGGGTATGATTGCCACGCCTCTAGCCGCACCCACCGCCGTTTTAGCGGTTTTGGCGGCGGCGATCGCGGAACGCATGAGCGGTGCTTCGCCGGAAGAACTCTTGCTGACCGTGGTGGCAGCGATCGCGATCGGGTCTTTGTGTACAGGCCTCTTTTTACTCTTCCTCGGCCTCTTCAAGCTGGGGAACGCCATTAGTTTCATTCCCTATCCCGTCGTCGGGGGATTTATGGCAGGAACGGGGTGGTTGCTGGTGCGCGGCGGCATTCAGGTGATGAGCGATCGCGACCTCTCCTTCGCCAACCTTCCCTGGATTTGTCAACCCGACGCGATCGCGCGCTGGCTGTCGGGACTCATTCTGGCAGTCGTTCTCCTCGCAATTACCAAACGCTATCAACACTATCTGGTGATGCCGAGTTGTCTCCTCCTCGCGATCGGCCTGTTTTATCTAGCACTCTGGGGTTCCCATACCCCCATTGCCGAAGCGAGAAGTGCTGGATGGCTGCTCGGCCCCTTCCCCAAAGGCGGTTTGTGGCAACCCTTAATGCTCCCCGAACTCTCCAGCATCAATTGGTCGGTCATTCTCGAACAAGCTGGGATTATTGCCACTCTTATGTTCATCAGCCTGCTGTCTCTCGTCCTCACCAACAGCGGGATCGAACTGGCGGTCGAACGGGATATTGACCTCAACACCGAATTGCAAGCGGTGGGGATCGCCAATCTCGCCGCCGGGATCGGCAGCGGTATGGCTGGCAATCAAGCCCTACCCAGCACCCTTCTCGTCCACAAAATGGGAGCCAAAAACCGCCTCTCCGGGGTCTTTAAAACCGTTCCCTGCACCGCCGTTCTCGTCCTGGGTTCCTCCTTCCTCTCGTTTTTCCCAAAACCTATTCTCGGCAGCTTGCTCCTCTATTTAGGGATTGATTTGCTGATTCAATGGGTTTATAAGGCCGCGTCGAAGTTACCCCGCTCTGACTACTTGACCGTGCTGCTCATTCTCGTGGTTATCAACGCCGTCGGGTTTCTCGAAGGCGTGGTTGTGGGTTTAATTCTGTCTGTCTTGCTCTTTGTGGTGAAATACAGCCGCATCAATGTCGCTAAAAATGAGTTGTCTGGCGCAACCCAACAAAGTCACGTCGAACGGACAGCGGAACAACGCCAATTGCTTCAGCAGCAGGGAGAAGCGATTTATATCCTGCAGTTGCACGGCTTTATCTTTTTTGGTACGGCAAACCGACTGCTCAAACAAGTGCGCGATCGCATTGCTCAAGCGCCCCACAACCCCCTCCGCTTCATCGTCCTCGATTTCCACCTCGTCAGCGGGATTGACTCTTCCGCCGTTCTCAGTTTCTCGAAGATGGCCAAGCTCGTCCAACAGCAAAATTTAACGCTTGCGTTTGCTGGTGTAGAACCGCAAGTGGAAGCCTTGTTACATCAAGGGGACGTGCTGGCCGATCCGCCTCCCAACATCCAAATCTTTCCCGACTTCGATCGCGGTCTCGCTTGGTGCGAGGATCGGATTCTTCAGCTAGAAGGGAAAGCCGAACCGTCAGCAGTTATCAGTGTCTGACGGCGGGGGTTTGGGGTTTGGGGTGTGGGAAATGAGGTTGCCACAATATAGCAGTTGCTTTCAACACCCAGGGGCGATCGCTACAATAAGCGTACGTCCATCTCAATCGCTCTCCGTACCCTTAACTCAACGCCGAGATCGCCCTATGATTGCGACCCCAAAACCCCTCAACATCACCTGGGAAAAACTCCCCGACGACTACCCCCTCCCCGACGACCCCGTGGATAATCGCACCCAACCGCTGCTGGCAATAGCCCTCACTAACAGTCTCCGCAGCAATCAACGCATTGCCAACAACAGCATCACCTCCACCAACTACGCGATCTGCGCCACCCTCAACGGCAAAATCGTCGTTAAGGCCCCCGACTGGGCCTACGTGCCGCAATTTAGCGCCTCCGATGCCGAAATCGAGCGCAGTTACACGCCCCAACTCCAAGGCGATTTTCCGACGATCGTCATGGAATTTTTGTCGGAAACCGAAGGCGGTGAATATTCCACCAAACCCACCTATCCTCCCGGTAAATGGTTCTTTTACGAGCAGGTGTTGCGGGTTCCGGTTTACGTTATCTTTGAACCCCAGGACAATATTATCGAACTGTATCGCTTAGATACGACCGGACAGTACCAAGTGCAAACCCCCGACGAGTCGGGTCGCTACTGGCTCTCAGAGTTAGAGTTATTCTTGGGTTCCTGGACTGGGACGGCATTCGGTCGCACGGGAAATTGGCTGCGTTGGTGGGATGGGGAAGGGAATTTGCTTCTGTGGGATAGCGAGCAAGTTGAGCGAGAACGGGAAATTGCCCGACAAGAGCGGGAGATTGCCCAACAGGAACGCCTACGTGCGGAGAAACTGTTAGCTCAATTGCGGGCCGCTGGTCTTGAACCGGAGGAGGATTGAGTTAACCAAACGAGGAGCGATCGCTCCGCATTCTGCTTCCGAATCATTAAGATTTCGGCGGAAGTTTGCGGTGCGTTTTGAGGTTGGAGCTAGCGTTTAATTAGGGATAGCAGAACCAATCGGAACGATCGCGCCATGGAAACCAACTCTCTTCAGGTGCAAGGAATGGGGTGTGCCGCTTGCGCCGCCAAGATCGAACGAGCCATTCAAACGGTTCGGGGAATTAAGGAGTGCAATGTGAACTTTGCCGCCTCGCAAGCAACCGTCACCTACAACCCGCGCCAAGCCACCTTAGAAACCATTCAGCAGGCCGTAGCCGACGCAGGGTATGCAGCGCAACCCTTGTCGGAAACGGGAGGAGAAGATGAGGAGAAAGCGGCGCGAGAAGCAGAACAGCAAATTCTCAAGCGGAAAGTGATTTTCGGCAGCATTGTTAGCATCGTGCTAATGATCGCAATGCTACCGGCGATGACGGGATTAAAACTCCCATTTATCCCCCCTTGGCTGCACAATCCTTGGCTGCAACTCGCTCTCAGCGCGCCAGTTTTCCTGTGGTGCGGACGGCAATTTTTCGTAGGTGCAATTAAAGCGGTAAGGCGACGCAGTGCAGACATGAATACGCTGGTTGCGTTGGGAACGGGATCGGCGTATTTATACTCCCTCTGCGCCACCTTTTTCCCCAGCTTGTTTGCGCGTCAGGGGTTGATGCCAGATGTTTACTACGAAGCTGCAACGGTCATTATTACCCTGATTCTGTTGGGACGGTTGCTCGAAAGTCGGGCCCGAGGCAAAACGTCGGAGGCGATCCGTCAGTTGATGGGGTTGCAGGCAAAAACCGCGCGGGTCGTTCGCCAGGGGAAAGAAGTCGATCTTCCCCTTCAAGAAGTCCTGGTCGGAGACATCATTGTCGTGCGGCCGGGGGAGAAAATTCCCGTGGATGGGGAGGTTGTGGAAGGGAGTTCGACTGTTGACGAGTCGATGGTGACGGGGGAACCCATTCCCGCCGCGAAACAAGCAGGGGATGAGGTGATTGGCGCAACGATTAATAAGACGGGAAGCTTTCAGTTCCGGGCCTCGCGGGTGGGAAAAGATACGGTTTTAGCCCAAATTGTTCGGTTAGTTCGGGAAGCTCAAGGGAGTAAAGCACCCATTCAGAAGCTCGCAGATCGCGTGACGAGTTGGTTTGTCCCCGCAGTCATGGCGATCGCTCTCCTCGCGTTTATCCTCTGGTTGAGTTTGACCCAGAACTTCACCCTGGCCCTGACCGCCGCCGTCAGCGTTCTGATTATCGCCTGTCCCTGCGCCTTGGGACTGGCAACGCCAACCTCAATTATGGTGGGGACGGGGAAAGGGGCGGAACATGGCATCTTGATTAAAGGTGCGGATAGTTTGGAACTCGCCCACAAACTGCAAATGGTCGTTCTTGATAAGACAGGAACGATTACCCAAGGACAACCCAGCGTTACTAACTATGCCACAGTCAAGGGCGTGGCAGACTCCCAAGAGTTGAAGCTGTTGCGTCTGGCGGCGGCGGTGGAACGCAACTCCGAACATCCGCTCGCTGAGGCGGTAGTGCGGTACGCGCAATCTCAGGGGGTTGAATTTCCTTTGCCCAAGGTTCGGGATTTTGAAGCGATCGCGGGGATGGGAGTGCAAGGGGAAGCGAGCGATCGCCTGGTTCAAATTGGCACCCAGCGGTGGATGGCTCGGTTGGGGATCGACACGGAACCGCTGCAAGACCTGCGGAAAACCTGGGAAGCGGAGGCGAAAACCACCGCCTGGATCGCCGTAGACGGTCACGTGGAAGGTTTGCTAGCTATTGCCGATGCGATTAAACCTTCTTCCGCGATCGCGGTGCAAAACCTGCGGAAGTTGGGGTTAGAGGTGGCAATGCTCACCGGAGACAACCGACAAACGGCGGACGCGATCGCGCGGGAGGTGGGCATTCAGCGCGTTTTTGCTGAAGTGCGTCCCGACCAAAAAGCGGCGATCGTGCGGGATTTGCAGGCTGAAGGGAAAGTTGTAGCAATGGTGGGGGACGGGATCAACGACGCACCCGCACTCGCACAGGCGGATGTGGGAGTTGCGATCGGGACGGGAACTGATATAGCCATGGCCGCCAGCGACATCACCCTCATTTCTGGCGATTTACAAGGCATTGTCACCGCCATTCAACTCAGTCGTGCCACGATGAAGAATATTCGCCAAAACCTCTTTTTTGCCTACATTTACAACGTCTGTGGCATTCCAATTGCAGCAGGAATTTTGTATCCTGTCTTCGGCTGGCTGCTCAACCCCGCGATCGCGGGGGCCGCCATGGCCTTTAGTTCGGTTTCGGTGGTTACTAATGCGCTGCGCTTGCGGAAATTTAACCCTCAGATCAATCAAAGCAAACCGCATTTTGAGGTGATTGGTTAAGAGGCCAACATCTAGGGAGGTCTTATTCAGTCATCAGCGATCGGTCAACAGTCATCAATGTCCCCCAATTCCCCAATTCCCGAACTCCCCACTATTCCTTGTCTCCCGACTCCCTATACCCGACACCCCAGACCCCACACCCTCGCCGTCAGGTGCTGTTTACTGTTTGCTGATTCCCTCAACTTCTTCGGCAGATAACCCTGTAATGCTTGCCACCTGTGCGATTTCCATCCCACTGGCCAGCAACTTAGCCGCAATTTCTTGCATCGCCACTTGACGGCCTTCCTGTAGACCTTCCTGACGGCCTTCCTGACGGCCTTCCTTGAGGCCGCACTCTAACGCTGTTTCCCAAATCTCTTGATAGATGACGGATTCTTGGATCATCTCGCTCCTGAGCAATCTTCGGATCTCCTCTTTTTTCAATCTTAACCCAGCGAATATTGCAGTTGAGGCGGCAATGTTGGCTTGTTCTCGATGGTTAGCCAGATCCGCAATTTTTTCCGAAACGGTTCTTAATGTTGCGAGGGGGTCATCGGTGCGACTGAGGGAAGCGAGGGGGAACAGTCCGGGGACTTCGAGGAATTGCTCTGGCGGTTGTTCCCACAGGCGAATGACCTCGTAGCGGTGATGAAGTTGACTCAACTCCAAGGCGTTCTGATAGACCAACTCCGAAGCAGTTTCCCGTAAATAAACGACGATTTGCCGCATTTCTTTTTGGGGGAAGCGACGGTAGACTCGCAGGTAATAGTCCGCCATGCGAAACGGCATATTAGGGTCGGGTGCGGTCTGAAACTCGACGTGCAATACCAAGTTTTCAGATTCTCGCAGAATTAAGGAGTCGGCGCGAATGGGTTCGAGGGAGAGTTCGGAGGGACTGAGTTTGGTGAGGTGGATGGGTTCTCCGAGCAGCCAGGTGGCGAAGTCGGCGGTAAATTCTTCGATGAGGAATTTGCAGAGGTTGTCGTACATGAGGGGTCTGGCAAGGCTTTCCCTATTGAATCATGGCGGTTAGCGGTTTATGGGTTGGTTTCTTCGGCCATTTTCTCCCACGCAAGCAGTTCGTTTGCGGGTTCGACTTGGGATGAGGTTCAAGAGCGATCGATTAGCAACTGTTCGTTCTCTGCGAAGCGCGATCGCCTCAGGAAGCTTGATTGACAAAAATTACTTCTTGTCAATCCAAGTACTTTTGCTTAGTTAAAAGAAGCCTCAAAGTACGGTTTGTTGAGGAAGGGAAGAAAGCTGAGTTGAACGCAGCAAAAGGGTTTGGAGGTATTTGAAGCGAAAGTAGATATAAAAAATAACCCAACCATGCTAAATCGAACCTCAAAAATCCTACCATCCCCTTGAAACCCTTGCAAACTCGTTCTCAAAAAGGGTCAATTTTCGCATTTTATGTGGTTACAAAAATTTACATCTTGGCAATTTCGCGATGCGACTGACAGCTAATAACTGAATGCTTACCAATTAACGGATGTTAGGCATTTTCATCTATGTGTGGCGATCGCGGAACAAGTAGGGATCTCTCAGCGATGTACCGCAACTCTGACAAAAACTAGCTGTGTCGGGGTTTTCTGGCGCGGAACAAGTGGGATTGAAGCAGTGAGACATTGCAGCGTTACCGATTTTCCATCTCCATCCATCATAAACACTCATTCTGAACTCTGAATTCTGAATTACGCCTAATGACGATATAACTAGAAACGACAGAGTTACAACCAGCGAACCCGAACGGTTATTTTTATGAATGTACGCACAATCTCAACTCAACCATTCGCCGATCAAAAACCAGGAACGTCGGGGTTACGCAAGTCAGTCCCCGTCTTTCAACAACCGCATTACTTAGAAAATTTTATTCAGTCTATTTTCGATTCTCTCGATCTAGGCGAGGGGCAAACGCTCGTGTTGGGAGGAGATGGTCGCTACTACAACCGCCAAGCCATCCAAATTATTCTGAGAATGGCGGCGGCCAATGGATTTGAGCGAGTGCTGGTGGGACGAGGGGGCATTCTCTCCACGCCTGCGGCCTCTTGCATCATTCGAGAAAATCAGGCCCTAGGGGGCATTATCCTCTCCGCCAGCCACAACCCCGGAGGGCCCGAAGGCGATTTTGGCGTGAAATACAACATCAGCAATGGCGGCCCCGCACCAGAGAAGATTACCGAAGCGATTTACGAACGCTCCAAAGTTATCGATCGCTACCGCATTCTCGAAGCGGCCGATCTCGATCTCGATCGCGCGGGAACCTTTGAATTAGGGAAGACGACCGTTGAGGTGATTGATGCTGTCGAGTCTTACTCGAAGTTAATGGAGTCTTTGTTTGATTTTGGGCGCATTCGCAATCTCCTCACCTCTGGGACGTTTCGGATGTGTATGGACTCGCTACACGCCGTCACGGGGCCTTATGCTCGCACCATTTTAGAGGGCCGCTTGGGCGCGCCGGCCGGAACGGTGAAAAATGGCGAACCGTTGGAGGACTTTGGCGGCGGCCATCCCGATCCCAACTTAGTGTACGCCCATGACTTAGTTGAACTGCTGTTTGGGGAGAATGCGCCGGACTTTGGCGCAGCTTCGGATGGGGACGGCGATCGCAATATGGTGTTGGGCAACAACTTTTTTGTCACTCCCAGCGATAGCCTCGCGATCCTAACCGCGAACGCCCACCTCGTCCCCGGTTACAAAGATGGACTGGCGGGGGTGGCGCGTTCGATGCCTACCAGCCAAGCGCCCGATCGCGTTGCTGAGAAGTTAAAAATTGACTGTTACGAAACGCCAACCGGCTGGAAGTTTTTTGGCAATCTCCTCGATGCGGGTAAGGTGACCCTCTGCGGCGAGGAAAGCTTTGGGACGGGATCGAACCACGTCCGAGAAAAAGATGGACTGTGGGCAATTCTCTTCTGGCTGAATATCCTGGCCGTTCGCGGCGAATCTGTGGAACAAATTGTTCGCCAGCACTGGCGGACGTACGGGCGCAATTTCTACTCCCGTCACGACTATGAGGAAGTGGATAAGGGACGGGCGACCGAGTTGATGGAACGGCTGCGATCGCAGCTTGCCGAGATGCCTGGAAATACTCTTGGCGATTACAAAGTTGAGTACGCCGACGACTTTAGCTATACCGATCCCGTCGATGGTAGCGTCAGCGAGAAACAGGGCATTCGCATCGGTTTTACCGACGGTTCTCGCATGGTGTTTCGCCTCTCCGGGACGGGAACCAAAGGGGCAACCCTGCGACTGTACCTCGAAAGTTACGAACCCGATGCGAGCAAGCACGAGGTTGAGACGCAAGAAGCGCTCGCACCGCTGATCGAACTAGCAGAAGAAGTGGCACAAATTCGCAAGTTTACCGAGCGCGATCGCCCGACGGTGATTACTTAACAAGACGGTTTTTCCGAACGAGTCAAGGGCGGACTTTGTATTGTCCGCCCTTAATTTTTGCGGCGCGATCGCCACTCTCTGTGAGGACTCTCAAGGGGGGGCAACGCTTTGAGTGACGGTAAAAGGAACGAAGAATAAACCTTTCCCCCTTCCCCATTGTTTTTCAACACAAAAATCATCTCGTCGAACTCAGGTTGCGTAAGGGCTGATGTATAAGCGATCGCAATTCGACTCTCTTTTTCATCTTCAAGCGATCGGGCAATTTCCAAGGTGAGATCGACAGAAAATGTGACAAAACGCGACTAGGGGTCAAGCCACTGATACATCACAAAAGCATCGACGTAGCCCAGTTTTTGATGATTGAAGGCGTTTGGCAATGTACCAACAATTTGAAATCCCAGTTTTTGCCAGAGTTTGACTGCACCTTTGTTGGTCGAGACAACTAAATTAAATTGCATTGCCTTAAACCCGAATTCTAATGCCATTTGCTGGGAATGCTGGCACATTTGCGTGGCAATTCCCCTGCGTCGGGCGCGTTCTGCTACCATGTAGCCGCAATTACAAACGTGCGACCCCAAACCGGGTTGATTGGGTTTGATGTAATAAGTCCCTAGAATCTCGCTGTCTTCTTGAACCACGCAGGTCGCTTGAGGTAACTCAAACCACAGCCGGTAAGCTTCCTCTTTCGTCGTTTGCGGCTCGTAGGGATATGTTTCGCCAGCAGAGACAACGGCGGCGAAGATTTCCCAAATCGCATCAAAGTCAGAGGTTTGAGCTTCTCGAATGCAAATGTTCATCTAGCAACTTTAGGTGAGGAAACAAAACATCTCGATTAGACTGCTAATCCCCCCTGCGGGCAAATAAATTTGGGTTCTGTGAGATGTTAAAACAGGATTGATGCAACAAAGGAAGTAGCGTGGTTAAGGTTTTAGTCACTGGTGCGGCGGGTTTTATTGGATTTCATCTCAGCCAACGGCTGCTGGCCCGAGGCGATCGCGTTATCGGCGTGGATAATCTCAATGCTTACTACGATATCTCGCTCAAAAAAGATCGACTCGCACAACTCAAACAGCAACCGGAGTTCCAGTTTTATCAAATCGACTTATCCGATCGCGATCGCATCGCCCAACTTTTTGCCGAACAATCCTTCGAGATTGTTGTCAATTTAGCCGCGCAAGCTGGCGTTCGCTACTCTCTGCAAAATCCCCACGCCTATGTGGATAGCAATGTGGTAGGGTTTGTCAATATTCTGGAAGGATGTCGCCAAACCGCTGTCAAACACCTTGTTTTTGCCTCCTCCAGTTCCGTCTACGGTGCGAACAAAAAGGTTCCATTCTCCGTGCGCGACAGCGTAGACCATCCCATTAGTCTCTACGCCGCTTCTAAGAAAGCGAACGAATTGATGGCTTACAGTTACAGCCATTTATACGGTATTCCCAGTACGGGACTGCGCTTCTTCACCGTATACGGGCCGTGGGGCCGTCCCGATATGGCTTACTTCCTCTTCACCAAAGCTATCCTGGCCGGAGAACCGATTAAAGTGTTCAACCAAGGACGGATGCAGCGCGATTTTACCTATATCGACGACGTGGTAGAAGGGTTAGTGCGAGTTATCAACCGCACTCCCCAGCCGCAAGAGGCAGGCAGCGCGCCCTACAAACTCTACAATATTGGCAATCACCAACCCGTCGAGCTGCTGCACTTGATTGAAACCTTAGAGAAGTGTTTGGGCAAACCGGCAATAAAAGAGATGTTCCCCATGCAGCCAGGAGAAGTACTGACAACCTATGCAGACGTGAACGACCTGATGCGAGATGTGGGGTTTCGACCCGATACACCGATTGAGGTGGGTTTGGAACGCTTTGCGACCTGGTATCGATCCTACTATCACGTTTGAGCGAGGAGCGGGCGATCGCCCACACAAATGCAAAGACAACAAGGAAAAACTCTCCTCAAACAGTTGCGAACCGTCTTGCATTGGTCGCGCAAGCCCCAACATCGCTGGATTTGGTGTCTGATTGCTGCAGCAATTTATGGCGCAATTCTTGCCCTTCCCTTCCTCAACAGCGAAGTCAAACCTGCGTTAGCCGTCTTTGCCGTCGCCGCTTTTCTCTGGGGAACCAATACATTACCCCTGGCCGTGACGGGAATTGTCGTTCTCTTCCTAATTCCCGCCAGCGGCACGCTGTCCCCCGATCGCACCTATGAGTTCTTCGGCAACCGAGCGGTTTTTTTCGTCTTGGGAGCCTTTATTCTCGCCAGTCCCATCATGCGATCGGGACTGAGTACTCGCCTGGCCTTGAGCGTGGTCGCGCGGTTCGGCCGCACCCAAAAGTCCCTCATTGCGGCGATTTTACTGCTCGCCGCAGCCATGTCCTTCGTCCTCAGCACCCACGCGGTGGTCGCCATGCTTTTTCCCGTCGTCTTGGAGGTGGTGCAAGCTGCAGGGGCCAAACCGGGGGGACGCTTCGGCGTAGCGGCCTTTCTGGCCCTGGCTTGGGGATCGTCCATTGGTGGCATGGGAACCCTCTTAGGGGGCGCTCGGGCCCCCCTTGCTCTCGGTTTGTTGCAAAGTACGACGGGTCAAAGTATTAGTTTTGTAGAGTGGACGGCCTGGTCGCTGCCGGTCGTTCTGATTTTGCTGGCACTGGCCTATGGCTTAATTTTGCAAATTGGACAGGGGACGGCCGTCTCCTTAAAGGTGGCTCGCCGCTTCCTAGAAACGCGGGCCAAGCACTTGGGGCCCGTTTCTCGGCGAGAGGTGCTGACGGCACTGGTGACCCTGCTGACAATTCTGCTGTGGATTTTTCGGGGGGAAACTTGGGGGTTAGATACGATCGCCTTTTTTGGCGTGGCCTTGAGCTTTATTTTGCAAGTCGCCGACTGGCGGGAGGTGGAGGAGGATGTGAACTGGGGGATTTTTGTCATGTATGGCAGCGCGATCGCCCTGAGTGCCATGTTGCGGGAAACAGGAGCAGCCACTGCCCTGGCTGAAACGCTGGTATCGTGGATTCACAACCCCCTCTTGCTCTTTAGCGCCCTCGTCTTGCTCGTCATTCTGCTCACCGAAGGCATGAGTAACGCAGCAGCCGTGGCGGTGTTAATGCCCATTGCCCTCGCCCTCGCAACGCAGTACGGCCTCGACCCCAGAGCTATTACTCTCGGCGTAACCGTCCCGTCTGGCCTCGCCTTCATGCTGCCTTCGAGCGCTCCTGCCATTGCCATTGTTGTCGGTAGCGGCTACGTTCCGCCCTTTGAGGCCTTTCATCGCGGCTTTTGGCTGAAGCTCGGTGGATTTCTGTTATTTCTAGTCATGGCTCAGTTTTACTGGCCGCTCGTTGGCTTGGGGGGGATTTGACATCCTCACTGCTCCGATAGCAATCCTCAATAATCCGGTAAAATAGCCGTAATATAGTCTCAGAAGTCTCTTCCTCCCGATCTCGCCATGCCCAAACGTCTAACCCTCGAACCTCATTTAACAGTAGAGGAACTCAAACAGCGCTACCTTCAAGCGAGTGGAGCCATTGAAGCTCGTCACTATCAAAGTCTCTGGCTGCTGGCTGCAGGCAAAACCAGCCAGGAAGTTGCTGACCTCACCGGTTACAGTCTTGGTTGGCTCTACGAAATCGTCCGCAGTTATAACCGCCAAGGCTCCGAAGCGCTGGGAGATAAACGGAGTGAAAATCGGGGGGCAAAACCCCTACTTAACGATTATCAACAAGGACAACTCTGGCAGACCCTGCAAGAACCTCACCCCGATGGGGGAGTGTGGAATGGCCCCAAAGTCGCAGTGTGGATGAGTGAATTATTAGGACATCCAGTTCATCCCCAAAGAGGGTGGGAATACTTCAAAGAATTAAGATATCGCTTGCGCCGTCCTCGTCCCGATCGCCAAGAGCCTGACAAAGAAGAGCAGAATCGTCGGAAAAAAAACGCTCGCAGGAGGCGAGTGAGTTAACTTTTGAGGGGTTGGGGAGCTATAAGTCCCGCGCTGTATCTGCAAGGTCAGCGCCCTTGAGACATGGACTCCCCTTGAAGAACCGCGATCGCTCTGGCAAGACTCTCTCCAAAAATTTCCCCAACGCGATCGCTTTTTCCCAGCCTAACCTCCAAACCATAAACTTGGGAGCGGAGCCAAGAGACTCCACTGTATGAGTTCAGTTGGATAGCCCTGTCCGCTGACATAGCGAGAAGGCAAACATTGCTGCGGCCAAAAACGCAGCCGCTGTACGGACATGGTTCCAAACAGTCCAATCTGTCAGATATCTGGCCCAGAGTGTTGCCCCTTCCGGACTATCGGGGTTCACCACTGCCAAAGCATCATTGAGCGGAATATTGCCCGCGATCGTCACGCCCATGGTGCCAATCAAATACAGCAGCGCTCCTGCCAGCCAATAGATCGCGCTGGGTCGATCCCATTGCCGCAGCGCCGCGATCGCCAACACTAGACTGACGACGGCCGGGGCAAAGAACGCCGCCATAAACCACGGGTTGATGACCGTGATGTTGATCGATTGCATGGCCGCAATGCCTGCTGAAGGGGTTTGCCGACCCAGCGCCTGCATCACAAACGTCGAAAAAGCAAAGAAAATCCCCGCGCTGAGCGCACTGCCGATCGCGGCGAAAAGAATCAAAGGCAAACGCCAATGTTGAATAATAGTCATAAAGCCTCCTAGAAATTTCGGTGAGTAGAGTACTCGCCCCTGGAGATGAGGAACCGGGAGCAAGTCGAACTAATAGGACAAACTTGGAGTCTTGCCCAAATACGCCTCACTCATCAGTTGTTTGAGAATGAAGTCCGCCACATCGGCCCGCGAGATCTTGAGTTTTGAGGTTTTGTCAGTGCCGGGAAAGCCATGTCGGTACTGTCCGGTTCGCACTCCCTCAACAAAGGCTCCAGGACGCACAATCGTCCAGTCCAATTGACTCTGGCGCACATAGCGCTCTTGCCGTTGATGATCGGCAAACACCTTCCGCAAAATGAAGCCAAACATAACGTACTTCCAATAGAAGTTCAAATTGCCCCAACTATCCCCGGTTCCCAGGGTGGATTGGCAAATCAGCCGCCGGATGCCTGCCTGCTCCATCGCCTGGATAATGTGTCGCGTCCCCTCTGACCGCACAGTCCCCGTCAATTTTTGACCCGATCCCAGGACGCAGACGACAGCTTCTTGACCTTGCAGGGCTTGCTCCACAGAGGAGAAATTCAGGACATCTCCTTGGAACAGCTTGAGCTTGGGGTGTTGGATCTTCAGCTTGTCCGGGGTGCGGGCAAATGCCGTGACGGTATGTCCTTGCTCAAGGGCCTGTTGAACCACCTGACGACCAATACTTCCGGTTGCGCCAAAAATCAGCAGTTTCATGATGTTTTCTCCTCAGTTGTTGATACTTCTCAGCTTAGGGAGGCAATTAATTCCTAGCTATCAACTTCTTGCGGATTTGTCACAATCTTGCGCTCAGTTGGCCAATTTTGACGGGGTTCTCCCGCAATCGGGAACATCGAATTATAGTTAGAGCTAGATTGAGTGGACTTGCCTCATGAAAAAAACGGCTACCCTAGCCACTTCAAAACCAGCTCAACAGCCACCTCCAGTACCAAGCTGGGAGAATATTCAAATCGAACAGTTACAAAATCCGGCTGGAGAAGGGCACTGTCATTTCGAGGGCGAGCATACGCTTTTTATGTCCCTTGCTCCCCGTCCTGTTGCCTATTTACAAGCTCAAGATGGTAAAACCCATACAGGGCTGTATCGCACAGGAGACATTTCCATTACCCCGGCCAATACGCCGCTCTTTGTTCGTTGGGATGGCGACGAACATTGCTTGCAGATTCGATTAACCACTCAGTTTCTGCGCGGTGTTGCTAGAGAAACCTTTACTCAAGACTGCGATCGCTTTGAGTTACGCCCTGAATTCCAGACCCGCAATCCCCAGATTGAATCGATTGGTATGATGCTGCTCGGCGAACTCGAGCAGAAGGCTTCGAGCAGCCGTCTTTACGTCGATTCTCTGGCGAACGTCTTAGCCGTGAATTTGCTCCGGCAGCACGCAACAACCCGACCTCATTTACCCGTTTACGAGGGCGGTCTACCTCAACGTCAACTTTTGCACGTTTTAGATTACATTGATGCCCATTTGGAGCGAGATCTTCAACTGGCAGATTTGGCCCGATTGTTAGAGATGAGCCAATTTCATTTCAGCCGTCTTTTCAAGCAGTCTCTTGGCATCTCTCCTTATCAATATCTGATCCAGCAACGGGTAGAACGGGCAAAGCGCTTGCTCAAACAAACCGATCGATTAATTGTGGATATTGCCTTAGATTGCGGGTTTAATAGCCATAGCCATTTGAGCAAGCAGTTTCGGCAACTGACGGGGATTACCCCAACAGCCTACAGAAGAGAATGCGATCGCTCTTTCTAAGAAGTACCGCAATTATCTTAAGGGTCAACAGGGCGACAAGGGGAAAATCGACAATCCCTCATTTCTTCCTTGACAGACCACTAGTCCTCAATCACCTCAACCGGCGCGCCATCAACCAACCGACTTTTCCCTTCCGTCACCAGCAATTCCCCAGGTTTAACGCCTTGTAAAATTTCGCGCTGAGAGAGTCCTTCAATTCCCGGCACGATCGCTCGTTGTTCCACCACTTGCCGGCCCTCGACCTCCGTCACCACGAAAATATGAGGCTTTTGGTCTCGAAAAACCAAGGCACTGTAAGGAACAACCGTCGCGTTCGTTTTCTCTTGCACCGCGATCCAAGCTGCCACTCTCGCGCCATCTTGCAGGTTTGTCGTGCCGTCGGAAATGCGAATTTTGACAGTAACCGCACGCTGTCCGGGAGAAACCGCAGGACTTACGGAAAAAACTCGACCCCTCGCTTTCGCCAGTTGAATTAAGTTACTTTGGGCGACCTGTTCGGCCAAATTCGCCTTTTGGTCTTGGTCGAGAACAATGAAAGCGCGCTGTCCCGGCCGCACTTGATTGCCTTGGTAGGCCGGGAGTTCGACTTGAACTTCGTATTCGTCGGCATCGGCCACAACCATCGGAATGCGTTCGAGGATGGACTGATAATCGGCACTGGCTTGGACGCGCTGGGGAGTCCAGTAATCGCCCTCAGTAATGTTGAGATGGGCAATGATTCCGTTAAAAGGCGCTCGGATTTCCGTGTCTTCGACATTGACAGCCGTTTTTGCCAATTGAGCGCTCGCAGAGTTCACTCCAGCTTCCGCCGCCTGTACCTGAGTTTCAGACGCTGCAACGCCAGAACGAGCCGATCGCACTTGTGCTTGAGCGGCTTCTAATTGCGCCCTGGCATTTTTCAGTTCTTTCTCCCGCACCTCGACTTCGCGCCGCTCTATCGCCCCTTCTTTCAACAGCTCTTGGTAGCGCTTGAGGTCTGCTTGGGCGAACTCTAGATTGGTTTGGGCTTGTTTGCGATCGGCATTCGCTTGGGCTAAACTTTCTTTCGCCTTTTGGCGATCGGCGAGAGCGCTCGTGAGTTGACTTTTCGCCTCCGTGCGCGAAGCAGACGCGACCGTCACATCAGCAGCCGCTTTGCGCCGATCGATTGTGGCGAGCAGTTCCCCCGCACGAACGCGATCGCCTTCTCGCAATTCCCGACCCCCAACTTTCTTGATATAGGTGATGGTTCCTTCTGCTTCAAACGTGAGGTGTTTTTTCTTCACCGCCGTCACATACCCATCGCCAAACACCCATTCTTGAATGGGAGCTGACTCTGCTTTCACTGCAGCAACCGGACGAGCTGTTTCTTCAGGAAGCGTTGCCACCGCTTCAGGAACATTCTCCGCATTACCCAGCAGTTTGAGCGCCCCAAACCCTACCAGGCCGGCCAACAGCAACAGTCCTCCGATTGCAGTGGGTTTTGTCAGCTTGAAGGAACGTTTTTGCGGTTGAAGGTTGGGAGTTGAACTGACTTCTGTTTCCTCTGCCGGTGCGCTATCTGGCTTCTCTGAAACGGATGAATTGGCTTCGAGATCGACGTTATTCGTTGGGCTGACTTCCACAGAGCGATCGTTGGGGTTGGTTTTGGGACTAGTCATGGTTGCATTTTTTATGGATAGGGCAGTTCGTTTGAAAACCGAGTCAATCGACGCTTTTACTACGATTTAGCTTATGCGGACACTTCCCTGGCAGCGAGGAATCTTTACCAATTTTTAAAAAGACATTAAGCCAACATGCAAATTTTTCAGCTATTTGTGCTATGATGGGAAACTGTGCAAGAAAAATAAATAAATGTACGGGTTGCTAGCTCAATGGTAGAGTACTCGGCTTTTAACCGATTGGTTCTGGGTTCGAGCCCCAGGCAACCCACTTTTGGAATTATGTAGATAAAACCCTTCAACGCTTTTGCGACGCTCGTCAACTGCGATCGTAGCTCAAGCGAGCCGGGTCTGGTGGCAAGCGTTTGTTGTCTTGCCTTGCGATCGCGACGGTGCATTTCAGCTTGTACCTCAAAAAGCAAGCGATCTTTTGGTCAAATGTTGAAAATTATCTTAAGATTAACTAAGTTAAAAGAATTAATTTTCTTGGTAACTGACAACCAAACAACTCATAAAAAAGAAGACAGGAGGACTTTTTATGGCGCTCGTACCCATGCGGCTGCTCTTGGATCACGCGGCTGAGAATGACTACGGCATTCCTGCATACAATGTCAACAATATGGAACAAATTTTGGCAATTATGCAGGCGGCTGACGAGGCAGACAGCCCCGTAATTTTGCAGGCATCTCGCGGCGCTCGCAAATATGCTGGTGAGAACTTCCTGCGTCACCTCGTCATTGCAGCGGTCGAATCCTATCCCCACATTCCCGTTGCCATGCACCAAGACCACGGCAATTCCCCTGCAACTTGCTATTCTGCCATGCGGAACGGCTTCACCAGCGTCATGATGGACGGCTCGCTCGAAGCAGATGCAAAAACGCCCGCAAGCTTTGACTACAACGTGGCTGTGACGGCTGAGGTTGTGAATGTTGCTCACTCCATTGGGGTCAGCGTTGAAGGCGAACTCGGCTGTCTGGGTTCTCTCGAAACGGGTAAAGGCGATAAAGAAGACGGTCACGGTTTTGAAGGCACCTTAAGCAAAGACCAATTGCTCACCGATCCTGACGAAGCTGTTGAGTTTGTCGAGCGTACCCAAGTGGATGCTTTAGCGGTTGCGATTGGAACGAGCCACGGTGCTTATAAGTTTACCCGCAAACCGACGGGCGAAATTCTAGCAATCAGCCGCATTGAAGAAATTCACAGCCGCTTGCCAAACACTCACTTAGTCATGCACGGTTCCTCCTCCGTTCCCAAAGAGTGGATTGACATCATCAACGCGCACGGCGGTGCAATTCCCGAAACCTACGGCGTGCCGGTTGAAGAGATTCAAAAAGGGATTAAGAGCGGCGTTCGCAAGGTCAACATCGACACAGACAATCGCTTGGCGATTACTGCAGCCATTCGCGAAGCGGCTTCTAAAGATCCCAAGAACTTTGACCCCCGCCACTTCCTCAAGCCTTCGATCGCTTACATGAAGACGGTGTGCTTGCGTCGTTACGATGCCTTCGGAACTGCGGGTAACGCTAGCAAGATTAAGCAAGTCACGCTGGATGATTTTGCCGCCAAATACGCTAAGGGTGAGTTAGCTGCCAAAACCAAGAAGACGGTTGCAGTCTAAGCACTTGCTGAATGTTTGAATTGCTTTGAATTGTGTAGGCAGCCTCATGGCTGCCTTTTTTTGCGATAAGGTTTACCAGCTCTTCCTTGTGCCTTTTTTTAAGACTTTCCCCCCAGCTTATTCCCAAGGCGGGGGAATAAGCTGGGGGGAAAATCTTCCGCATCCAGACAGGTTTCCAGAGCCTTAGCGGGAGAGAAATCGATTTCGCGGCTGAGGCCGATGGTGCATTCTGCGTAGCGCAGGGGAAGAAGGCTGCGACGACAGTGGTTGAGGGTGGCGATCGCTTGAGAGGCGATTGTTTCTTCGACCGAAGGCGTATTGACTGGCAAGCCAATCCCGCTAAATTCAACTATTCCGGTCGTTTCTTCCACCTCGAATGTCACCCCGACGCGATCGTAGTTTTGCAGTTCTTCGGTAATATCGGTCACGCAAGAGGCGAGTTCTAGGGGGCGCCGCACGCGAAAGCAAGAACGCAGGGCCGATCGAGCGTCAACGGGGGTGAAATTATTAATCTTCAGCACGCAATGGGACAAATCTTCCGGTTCTAAGGCTTCCGCACAAGCCACCGAAATTTCCTCCGGCGTAATGGTCGTGTTCAGCAGTTCGGCCGCGCAGATTTGAAAGGGGTTCCAGTTGGCTTTTGCTGGTTGGGGAAGCGAACAGAGAGCCAGTCCGGCCGAGAGAAAAGCGGCGGTACTCAGTCGAACAGGTCGATCGAGACGATATTTTAAAGGGTTATGCATGGCGGCGATTGGGAATTGTGCGATCGTCGATTCGGTTCACTATAACACTCCGGTTGGGAGTTACCCCTTGAGCGTTCTGCCAACATTCTACGAGTTAACAGGGGTGCGATCGCTACCTGCCGCCCACTGTAATGGAGTCTACTTTAATATGGGGCTGGCCCACGGTCACGTAGATGCTGCCGCTAATCGAGCCGCAGAATCCCGCAGCTAAACCTAAGTCGCTCGAAGACATGGAAATCTTGTTCATAATTTCCTGCGCTTCGCCGATCAGGATTGCACCTTTGAGCGGTTTAGTAATTTTGCCCTTTTCGATCAGGTACGCTTCATCCACGCCAAAGTTAAATTCTCCCGTCGGGCCGACGCTACCACCACCCATTTTCTTGCAGTAAATCCCTTTGTCGATGGAGGCGAAGATCTCGTCCAGGCTGTAGTTACCCGGCGCGATGTAGGTGTTCCGCATCCGCGAGGCGGCGGCATAGGTGTAGTTTTGGCGGCGACCGCTTCCCGTGCGAGGATGGCCGGTGCGAACAGAACCAGCGCGATCGGCAAGGAAGTTTTTGAGGATGCCATTTTCAATCAGCAGGGTTCTTTGAGTGGGCATCCCTTCATCGTCCATATCAATCGTTCCGAAGGCATCTTCAGAGCGTCCTTCGTCCCAAGCGGTTAAGTTTTCGTGGGCAATCTTTTCGCCTTTTTTGTCGGCGAAGGGACTGGTTTGGCGCTCAATTTGGGTTGTTTCTAACAAATGCCCGCAAGCTTCGTGGAAAATCACGCCGCCAAACTGATTGGCCATGACGATCGGATAGGTTCCCGACTCAACGTAGTCAGCGTAGAGCATTTTACCCGCACTTTCTGAGACCTCGGCCGCGATCGCGCCGTAGTTCCAGTTGCGAAGGAAATCTGGATCGCTGGTGTCACCTTCTCGCTGGCCGATCGAGGCGCGATGCTCGCCATCGGCACACAGGAGGTTGTAGCCAACTGATTGGGTGAGGCGGATATCTCTGGCAAAGGTTCCATCGCTAGCGGCGACCATAACTTCCTGCCAATCTCGGAAATAAACAGCGCGTCGAGATTGAACGTGGGTGGCTTGTTGGTTGAGGCGATCGCTCGCAGCTAAGAGAATATCCCCCATTTCCTGCATGGAACTGCACTGCGGGAGCCATTGTTCCTTGGCTTTCACCGTTGCATAGTCCCGCAGCATTTCTAGGTAAATTTCCGGGATGTGGGAGTTGGGAGCGGGAAGCGTTAACCCGAGAATCGACAATCCCTTTTCCAGCGCTGCTTTCAACCCCGCGAAAGTCAGATCGTTGGTGCTGACATAACAGTCCGCCTGGCCGCGAAACACCCGCACCCCCGCACCGGTGGAGAGTTGAGGGGAGATGCTGGTGATGGCATCATCTTCAGCTAAGCAGCTAATGTAGTTCGTGCGCTCTAGAAAAAACTCGATAAAGTCCGCACCTGCGGCCCGCCCCAATCCCAGGAGGGTAGAGAGGGGAGCTTCCCAGGTGACATCAAAGCGCTCTGAGGTGGATGCATACGTCAGAGTCGGCAGTTCTTTCGTTAGCAATAGCGTGCTGGGTGACATAGGGAGTCTGAATAGAGATGAGTGAGGGATACAATGAACTCGATTCTCAGTCTAACAAAATCCAACTGAATCCTCTCCGATCTCTGCGCCTGCGAGCCTGGTGCGGTTTTTCGGTTGCGATCGCGCGGCTTTCTCTCAACTGGAGTTTGCTGCTTGAGTTTTTGGCTGGATTCTTAACTGACTCGTTCAAACTCAGGTTTTTCTGGGGGTTTTGCCCCCCGGACCCCCGACGTATGGGGTAATTCGTTGGCCTCTTAATTGTGGAGCGACTTTTAGACTCATGCTGGGTCGCATCAGGCTTGAGTCAAGTCGTCAAAAGGATTTCTTTGGGTCTCAAACTCCCGTTCTCTAACGAGTAGTCACGGTCACATCGGAGTTCAGCGTAATATCTAAATCTGCGTCGGGATTAATCGAGACAAACTCAGCTTTTTTGCGGCCGAAAATCAGGCCGCCGAGCGCGCCGAGTCCCGCACCGCCGAGGATTTCTTCAGTGGCGATTGCGCGATCGCCCAAAATCGCCGATAAAATTCCGGCGGCCGCCGCACCAATTGCCGCGTTCTGCAAAATCGTGCTGATATCCGCTCCTTCTTCCACCTCTTCAATCCGCGTCACCACCCTCGAATCGCCGTCAATGAAGAGTTGGGTTCGATCGGGCAGAATGATCTCTCTGGCGAAAAACTGAGAACCGCCCCCAGCGGGACGAATTTCTCCGATGACTTCGCTACCGTAGGGGATTAAAAGGCGATCGCGGTTATCCCGGATATTGGCTGCAACCGTCAGGGTGAGGGGCATAGTTTCCTCTTTGGTCACCAAAATCTTATCTTCTTCCTCTGACTGAAGGGGGATAATCGTTCCCGCCGGAATAGTGACTTCAGACGAATAGAGAGTGCGATTCCCCGGTCTAGGAAAAGAAGGCGATCCCGGTTGAGGGAAAAGTTGAGCCGTCGCCGGTTTCAACGTCCAAAACGGGGTAGTTGCCCCCGTCAACAGCGACAAGGCGAGGAGAGCTGAAGTTCCAGATTTCCAGGGGTGCAGGCCAGACACGATCGCGATCCTCCTTAAGTACTTGCAAGTCTAGGGGTCAAGGACGCGCGGCGCGATCGCTTTGTTCCTCGTTTCAGCATCCAGGCATTTCTTGCTAAGAGAGCGATTGACCTGTCTTCGCGATCAAAAACTCCCGAACTTTTCGATACGCTTCGGGTTCGGATTGTTCGGTGAGGACAATATCAATCGAACTTTCAGGAAGCCAAAACTTTAACTTGTTCTGAGAGCAGCAAAAGCTCCCGATTTGGTTGAGATCGATGATAAATTCTTTGCGATCGTAGAGCAGCTTGATCCAAGAACCCGTTAGGGAGTTCGTCACGATCTGCTCGATATAGTGCAAAATTCTGTAGTAATCCTTGGAGTTGCTCTGGCGATTGAGAATTACAGGAATCGAACTCTCCGGCAACCAAAACGTGAGTCTGCCGCTAGGAGCGCAGACAAACGAGCTAATTCGATCGAGATCGATGAAATAGTCCTCGCGTTCGTAATGAATTTTGACCCAATAAGCCACATTCCCTCCTGCTCTATAAGGTTCGCCGCCTGCTAATGCTCGCTCTTCATTTCTCTACGTCAAGTGCAATCTCATTCCAGGGAAAACCTAATATATCGCGATTCTCAAAGTCACCGAAGGTATTCAGTTTCCCAGGACGAGACTGGCGGGAAACTTGGGGTGATTTTTGCCCGTTGTATTTTTTCTTCACGACTTTGAAGGTGACAGAATTTTGCAACGCCGCTGTAAGGGTGGAACGACCACGCCTCCCCAGGTCAAGATCCCCTCTAAGTTTCCCTACCCGCATCTCTCCAACGCTTTCCCACAACTCAAAACTGTGCGAAACCACTTGTCAACCTCGCATTCCATAAGCTCCTACGGCATATCGGCCGCTAATTCTCGTTCGTCAACTGCAGAGATGGTTTGGGGAATGGGAAGGGTTTCAACCTGAGTCGCTGTTTCCACGCTTTCCTGCTGGAGCGAGGCGCGCACAAAGGCTTGGAAGAGGGGGTGTGGACTGCTGGGACGAGAGCGAAATTCGGGATGAAATTGAGTGGCGATAAAGAAGGGGTGTTCGGGGAGTTCGATAATCTCGACTAAGCGTCCGTCAGGAGAAGTACCACTAATCGCATAGCCTGTTTCGAGAAAGAGATTGCGATAGGCATTATTGAATTCATAGCGGTGCCGATGGCGTTCGTAGACCACTTCTTGCTGATAGATCGCATGGGCAAGGGTGTTTGGGGCCAGGCGACAGGGATACAAACCCAGGCGCATCGTGCCGCCTAAGTCCACGACATCCTCTTGCTCGGGTAAGAGGTTGATGACCGGGTTGGGGGTTTCTCCGTCGAATTCGGCGCTGTTGGCCTGTTCGAGTTGGGCCACATTGCGCGCCCACTCGATGATCGAGCATTGCATTCCCAAGCACAAACCGAGGAAGGGAATTTTTTGCTCGCGTGCGTATTGAATGGCGATTGCTTTGCCACCGACACCGCGAATGCCAAATCCGCCGGGAACGACGATGCCACTCGCGTCTTGGAGATATGCGGCGGCCCCGTTCGCTTCAATATCTTCCGCACTAACCCAGCGCAGATCGACCTCGCTCCCTGCTGCGATCGCGGCGTGACGGAGTGCTTCAACCACTGAGAGGTAGGCATCGCTGAGCTGGATATATTTCCCGACGAGCGCGATCGCTACCCGATGGGTTGGAGCTTTCATGCACTCGACTAAAGTTCTCCAGTTGTCTAAGTTGGGGGTTCGCTGTTCGAGATTGAGCAAGTTTAGGGTTTGTCTGGCCAGTCCCTCCGTTTCGAGCATGAGGGGAACTTCGTAAATACTACTGGCATCCTCGGCCGTGATGACAGATTCAACGGGAACGTCGCAAAATTCAGAAATTTTCTCTTTAATTCCCTCCGGAAGCGATCGCTCGCACCGACAGACGAGAATATCGGGTTGAATGCCAATGGAGCGCAGTTCTTTCACTGAATGTTGGGTGGGTTTGGTCTTCAGTTCTCCCGCCGACGGAATCCAAGGAATGAGGGTGACGTGCATATATAAAACGTTGTTGCGCCCCACATCTTTGCGAAAGCGTCGAATTGCTTCGAGAAACGGCTGAGATTCAATATCGCCCACTGTGCCGCCAATTTCCGTAATCACGACATCGGAGTGAGTATTTCTCGCGACTCGCTGCACGCGCTCTTTAATTTCGTTGGTGATGTGGGGAATCACCTGCACCGTCCCCCCCTGATAATCGCCGCGTCGCTCTTTGTTGAGAACGGCTTGGTAAATTGACCCCTGCGTAACGCTGTTGAGGCGAGACATTGAGGTGTCGGTGAAGCGCTCGTAGTGTCCCAAGTCTAGATCGGTTTCTGCCCCATCTTCGGTCACAAAAACTTCCCCGTGCTGGAAGGGACTCATGGTTCCGGGGTCTACGTTGATGTAGGGGTCGAGTTTGAGGATGGAGACGGAGTAGTCACGAGATTTGAGCAGCCGCCCCAAACTCGCGGCCGCAATCCCTTTCCCAATACTGGAGACGACTCCCCCGGTTACAAATACAAATTTAGTCATATAACAGTTTTTAGGCTTGTCCCCGTTTATTGTGCCACAGCCTTTGTTGGGAGTCCGCGATTTTACGGATCGCGAGTCACTTCAGAATTTGAGGCGCGATCGCTCATCTTCAAAAACACCGATTAATGCGCGGTCGCAACCTTATTGGAACGATCGTACAAATGTTCGAGAAAAAGGGAATCGGCAATAGGGAAGAGAATTTCAGGAATTTAAGATAAGTCGTGATTTGGACTTAAGAGTGCAGCTCTAAATTTGCTAAAGCCTCTACATCTAAATAGTCGCTTGCAAATGTCTTGCGTAGCAAATTGTTGGGGATAAAGCGATCGTATTTCTGAATTTTTGGAGCTTCAGCCGCTGCGACTAAATCTTCTGCTGTCAAGCCTTTGTGACAAAATTCAAGAATTGCATCCTGGAGATCTTTAATCGACGTTTTTGTACCCAAATGAACGAGGATATAGTAAGGAGAAATAAATTGAACTTTCCGGATTTCAATAGACTCCCTTACCCAATAATTTACCATTCGTTCTAAGGTGTCGCAGGCGATCGTTCCCAGCCAAGGAAAAAGACAACAAAAACTGTCGCCCAGATCGATAAGATTGCGCCGATTTAGTCCTTCTTGTTTAGCCAATTGTCGTGCCTGATGCAAGCGTTGTTTCGCGCCGTTTAATAAGTAAGGATATTCTGTTTCTTCTTGCAGCAATCGTCTCATTTTTTGTAAGACTTTGGTGTGAATTTTTCCTCCCGAACGTCCTCGCCAAGAAATACTCGCAACTCCTTCCACTGGCTTAACAAAAATTGTTTTTCTTTTGCTATCAATTTCTTGAACCTCCCAAGTTCGTCCGGCGAGCGAAAATTGCTGCGCGATCGCGGGCAAAATTGAAATGCTACCAATCTCTCCCGACTCTCCTTTCACAGAGTACTCAATGTTATCGGCAAAGACGGCATAAAAGCGAAAGTTTCTCGCTATTTTTTCTCCTACAATTCCCAAAATCAATTCACCTGTATCAGCTTTTTGAAGATGATCGATATCGATGAGATAGCGTAATAGTTGGCGAAAATCATCTTGAGAAATAGATTCAAAAGTTGGCAAACTCAAAACTGATTTTGCTAAAGCCACCGGAGCCATTTCCCCTCGTGCAGCCAGAGTACTCATCGTCTGGTGATACAACAGGCTAAACGGATACTTTAAGGGATGAATGGGTTCGACCCAGCGTTCCTCTAGATAAAGCTGAATAATCGCAATACACTGTAACAATTTCCAAGGGATTTGTTCAGGAAGCAATGCCCGATGGCTTGGCTCTTTTTCTACGCACGCAAAGCGCATATCCGCCGGACAATCTCTTCTTCCCGTGCGTCCCAAACGTTGCAAAAAACTGGCAACGGAAAAGGGCGGATCGATTTGAATGACTCGCTCTAGCTGTCCGATATCAATGCCAAGCTCTAACGTTAAAGTGGCCGAAGTGACTGCTGGTTGAGAGCGACGCATCGCCGCTTCAGCTTCCTCTCGCAAAGTTGCAGAAATACTCCCATGATGGACGTGGTAAATATCGGGTAGATTTTGAGTTTTGGCAATTTGACGCAGGCGAGCAATAATCGATTCCGTTTCGCTCCGATTATTGGTAAAAATCAAGCATTTTTTGTTTTTGGTTGTTTCAAAAACATAGTTATAATACGAGTCTTTTGCCGGTCGATCTTGCTCTTTTTCTTCCCCTTCTTCGAGATAAAAATGCTCGACTGCCAAGCGCACCTGTCGTTTCCCCGGATCGGTTTCGGGGGCAATCACAGGAAATTGAGTTCCCGCACCCAGCCATTCCTTAGCGAGAGAGTAATCGCCTAGGGTTGCTGACAAACCAATGCGGCGGACTTCTTTTCGACAAAAAGGCATAATTCTTGCGAGCTGACAGAGAATTTGTCCTCCTCGTTCTGACCCCATAAACGCATGAATTTCGTCGATAACAATAAATTGCAAGTCTCCGAAGAGATGTGGAAGGTGAGAATATTGATTGACGATCAAACTTTCTAGAGATTCTGGCGTAATTTGTAAAATGCCTTGAGGGTTTTTGAGCAGCCGTCGCTTGCGACTTTGAGAAGCATCGCCGTGCCAAGCGCAAACTTCTGTATGAGTTTGTTTCAACAGCTCGCTCAGGCGTTCAAATTGATCGTTGATGAGTGCTTTAATGGGGCTGATATAAAGAACGCTGACGGTTTCTGAGGGGCGATCGTGCAGCACCGTTAGAATAGGAAGAAAGGCGGCTTCCGTCTTCCCTGAAGCCGTCCCTGTCGCGAGTAATAAGTGAGCTTGGGTGTCAAAAATGACTCGACAAGCTTCGACTTGAACCGGTCGCAATTCTGTCCAACCACAAGCATAAATATAGTCTTGTAGAAAAGGGGCAAGGCGTTCAAAGGGTGTTTGACTCATGGTTAAAAAATTTGCTTGTTTTATCTCTGAGAACCCCTTGATAAAATGAATCTTAAGGACTTGAAAACCTTAGCTTTGGTGGGTTACGGCAGCTCGCGAGCAAGAGATTGAGTTTTCTCTTAAGCGATCGCCTCACCCACCCTACATAGGATTTAATTTTGACTTTATAAATAACGTCTTGTGCAACTTTTTCCGCTCTCTTGAATTTACGACGTTTGAGAGACTCAAAATCCGAACGATTCAGTTAATTTGTACGGGAAATTCAGTGTTTGAGACTTTAAGTTGCACATCGCGTAAATAGTCTCTCAACCGCGATCGCATTACTGATGAGATGTAATATCACGCTCGGTTGAGAAAGTCCCTTGTCGTCGATCCACTCCTGAAATTAGACGCGGCGAGGTTTCCTCGCCGCTCTCAATCTTAATTCAATGGTGACCGGACGCTAGCCCCCATAATTCCATCCCGTACTTTCGAGAAGTAACTGTTTTCCCTCTCGGTGAACTCCCGAACCAACCACTTCTCCTAAGAAGACTGTGTGATCGCTTTGGTTTAAAGCGTCCACAACTTTGCACTCAATGTAACCCAGAGAGTCCGTGATAATCGGACAGCCTGTTTCTGCTCCCAGCGTGAAGTCTAAATCGGCTAATTTGTTGCCAACGCGACGTTGGGGTTTGAAAAATTTTGCGGCCAAATCTTTTTGTCCGTCTTCGAGGAAACTGAGGGCAAACACGCCGCTCTTTTTTATCATCTCGTGGGAACCCGAACTTTGGTTAACGCAGTTGATGACCATCGGCGGTTTAAAGGAGGACTGCATTACCCAACTGGCGGTAAAACCGTTGAGTTCCTCACCGTCTTTGACTCCGCAAATGTACAAACCGTGAGGAATTTTGCGAAGCATTGTTTTTTTTGCTTGTTCGTCTAACAACCGTTTTCCTCCCTATTGGCCAAAGTATCGCTTCAGTTTACCAAGCTTGACGCAAGCGAGGGAAAGGTTAGTGCTTAAAGCGCAATGTATTTTTTGCTCGCTGGAGGAAACCGCTTCCTTGGAAGTTTTGCTTAAACTGCTTAAATTCTCCGGCATCTAGCCAAATTCCCCGGCATTTTGGACATTGCTCGTACCAAATACTATATCGATCCATATCTAGCATTCGGATGGTCGTCACGCTACAGCGAGGACACAAAATCTTGCCATCCAGATTATTGAGTTGACTGCCGACTTCTGGGTCGCCGATGTCTAAACTTTCAGACCCTTTAATCCTTTTGAGTTCGTCAGCTTCGAGAGCATCAAACCAAATTCCACCACACTGACGGCAGCGGTCTACTTCGATGCCAGCATAAACGACTTGTTCTAGACTGCCGCTGCATTTTGGGCAAGCTATTTTTTTTGCCATTTGGTTGGAGTTGCTTGCAATTTGAGGGGAGCGGTTGGGTGGTTTCCGTGGCGGAACGCCGCGCGTACCGAATGGTCAGCGAAGCTATCGCGCTACCTTGTTTTGTCCTACCGCGAATGGGGAAAAAAAGCAAGATCGGGAACAATCGTTTTAGCGATCGCTCCGAGCGTTAAACACAATCCGCTTGGGATCGCCAAATTGCTCCAAATCGCGAGGGGAATATTGGGACTGGAGAGGAGCCGTTCCCCAAACTTGAGAGAGTTGCTGCAAGAGCCGATCTTGACTCGCTCGCAACTCCTCAATCTGACTGCCTTCATTGATGATGGCGAACCATACCCAACCTTGCTTTTCGGTGGGCAAAACCCCAGCTAGGGCGCTGACCTGAGCGAGTGTTCCTGTTTTAATCGTGGCATCGGGAGGGAGGCGGCGATCTTTCATCGTTCCATCTCGATCTCGTCCTGCCACTGGAAAGAGGTCGGCAATGCCGAGGGGTTGGGACTGCAAGCGACGCTCCACGGCCATCAGCATAGCCGCCGCCGCACGGGGGGAAACCCGATTGGCCGTCCCCAATCCCGAACCATTGACTAACTGAATCTCGTCTTGCGGCACGTTAGCTGCCTTCGCGGCAATCTGAGCGACGATATCGCCCCCCCCCACCTGCTTGGCCAAAACTTCAGAGACCATATTGTTGCTGAAAATATTCATCAGCTTGAGAATTTGCCCCACTGATAGGGATTGATGGCGCAGCAACAGGCCAGAGGAGGGAGGGTCTTGAGGGCGGACGATGATATTGCCTAAAATCGCTACCTGGGGGCGAGGCGTTCCGGGGGGCATTTGAGCGTGTTGATTTTGAGCTTCGGAGGACCATTGCTTGGCATTTAACCCCTCCTTTAACTTTTCAGCAGCAACGGTGGGGTTGGGATAAAAATTCATGTAAAAGTTCGGGGTGACAATGAGATTGCCGGTTACCTTGCGAATGCCGAGTTTGTTGAGCGCATTCCCCACCGCGATCGCTTCTTCCCACACAAAAATCGGATCGCCGCTGCCAATAACGATCAGATCTCCAGCGAGAACGCCATCTTGCACTTTGCCCGTGGCGTGAAAACCCGTTTCAAACTGATGTTCGGTTCCCCAAGTTTCTAGGGTGGCGAGAGTCGTTGCAATTTTCGTCAGCGATGCGGCTGACATTGGGATTTCCCCTTTGTAAGTTGCCAGACGGGTTAGGTCTGACTGAATCCAAACCCCTTGGCGCTCGGCGGCAAACCCACGTGCTGATAGATCTTCTAAATACTGCTCGACAATCTTCTCGGCCGCCGGATCGGGTTCGGCTGGCAGTTGAAAGAAAGTTGCGTTCTGCCAGGAGAGCATCGCAGTCATCTCTAATGGTTCTGGAGATTGACCAAAAATATCCATCAACAAACCAATTAGACTCGAACCAATAACATCCAACATACTTTCAAGCGGCCTCTTGTCACTCTATAGCTTAAAGGCAACTGAGGGATAAAGCCAGAGACACAAGGACGGGTTTAGCGACTCCAGCGATTTCATCCTTCAAGTAAGGATGGTGGCGCGATCGCATCAGATGTGATATGAAATCCTTTTGAAGACTTGACTCGCACCCGATGCAAACTAACACGGGTCTCAAGGTCGCTCCACAATTGAGGGGCCAGCGAGTCACCCAATAGGTCGGGGGTTGGGGGGCGTAACGCTCCCGGTGGGCGGTCTGGGGCTTACAAGGGTAGGTTTTTAACAATTGAGACGAATTAAAGACTAGACTGGGGCTAGACAGTTGGGAGGGCAAAGGAAACCAGGATTCAAGACCCAGAGATTGATGGGTGAGTAATCGCCCTAAAATCGTTAACAAACCTTGCACAAAACAAGAGAGTTGACGAGGATGAGTCGAAGGAGGGGATGATGTGGAATCTTCCTCGAAACCCTCTGTTTCGACCCGTTCTTGTTCTCGTCCACAACTAATCATCCACAGCAAAGCCACAGCCATCGCTAACCTGTAACGCTCGGCCCTATCGGGAGATTGCACGCGAGTTTTACCCCAGCACCAACCATCACTTTTGAGATCGCGATAAGAACATTCAATCCAACAGCGAAAACCATACCCATGAATTGAGGCATCGGCGGCCGGTAAATCCGTGACAACTAGCCAAGGGTCGGCATAACCTTGATCCCATTGGGCTAATAACCAACAAGGGAGGGGATTGCTCGGAAAACAAGTGACCTGTCCTGACCAATGTCGGGTTGTCGAATCAACCACATAAGCTAATAGGATGCCATGAAGCCGAACCGGCCGGTTGGTATTGACCGCGATGATGATTAATGCGTAAAAACGGATGCCAACCCTGTTGCACAATTTCTGTGAAGAGCCAATGAGCATAAACTCCTCGGTCGGCGCTGAGAATGACGTTGTAATGTGAAGGAACAATCTCCTTCAAGGCTCTCAATAACTCTTGCCAGTAGGGTTTCCAACGACTCTTTTGTGTCGCTTGAATCACTTTCCACGCTACCGGGACAGCACTGCCATGATAGAGCACGTTTATGGACAAGACGGTAAATTTTGTCCCCAGGGTGGTGGCATCCAAAGCCAGGAATAATTATCGAGGGTTTTGGGGATGCAACTCTATCATCCACCGCAACAATGGGGCAATTTGTGACTTACCACTTTTTTCCACTCTTTGAGATGTTGATTAAGTTTCATCACTTTAACTGGGCTTTCATTGCTTGAGTCCTTACTCCTCCCTTGATTAAAAACCTACCCTTGTAAGGGGCAAAACCCCCCAGAAAAGCCAGGATTTTAACGAACCTCATCAAGGGAACAGGGAATTTTAGGTCGCATTTAGAGGGAACTCAAAGATCGGCTAATCAAGGGGATTTCATATGACTTCCGAACGGCGGGCTAACTGAGAAACAAGGGACGGGCCGCGCGATCGCCACTTAAGGCTCGTTCGAGCGACTCCCAATCTTCTCCTTCAATCTGCGCGATCGCGCGATCGAGGGTTTGGCGATATTGATAGAGCGATCGCAGCAGTTGAGTGCGGTTATGGCGAGCGATTTCGACCCCGAGTTCCGGGTTTCCTCCCCCCACGCGACTGGTATCTCGAAACCCGGAACTCGCTAACTGTTGGGCCAGGGTTAAAATATCTGGCTCGGCTTCTCCCATGCAAGTTTCGATTAACCCCGCACTTGCAAATAGGGGAAGGTGGGAAATGAGCGAGACGGCGCGATCGTGGACGGTGGGAGAGCAAGTATAAACCGTCGCGCCGAGCGATCGCGCGATGTCTGCAACCTGTTCGACCGCCTCTGACGGGCTTGTTTTCCCTGGCGTTAGGACATAGGGCGTTCCCACAAACAACCCTCGGCGAGCGGCTTCTACCCCCCGCTCTTCCGTTCCTGCCATGGGATGTCCGCCCACAAAACTAACGCCCAACCCCTCGCAAGACTTAACAATGGATGCTTTCACCGAACCCACATCCGTGAGAATTGTTTCGGAGTTTAGATAAGGTAGTAATTGTCGAACAGTTGGCGCAATGACAGTAAGGGGAGTACAAATAAATATAATGTCCGCTGGCGACAAAAAATTCAGGTTTGTACTGGCTGCATCTACAACATTCCGAATTCGAGCCAACTCGCAAGTGCGATCGCGACGAGCCACTCCCAAAACTTCAATCCCTTGCGATCGCAAGTCTAGCCCTAGCGACCCGCCAATCAAACCCAACCCAACAATTCCAACCTTCATCGCCCAAGTGTCATGAACTTGACTCTATCTGTTAACGCTTATGCAATCACTAAATTAAGTCCCATGCAACCTCAATCCTGCGACTCTTTCCCCATCCACTCAATCTGACTATTGCAAGGAAGCCAGAATGAACGTCAAAGACTTGATTCATCAATATGCAGCGGGAGTCCGGGACTTTCGCGGAATTCAACTGAACGAGGCGAACTTAAGGGGAATCAACCTCAGCGGTGCTGATTTGAGTGGTGCTAGCTTGAATGTTGTCAACCTCAGCGGTGCAAACTTGAGGGGAGCAAACTTAACCCATGCCAAACTGAATGTCGCTCGTTTAAGCGCTGCGAACTTGAACGGCGCTCGACTCGCGGGGGCCTTTTTAAATGTTGCCAATCTCATTCGCGCCGATCTCGGCGATGCCGATCTGAGCGATGCTGTGATTATTCGGGCGGAGTTGGTTCGAGCGGAACTGAGTGGGGCTAACCTGACGGGAGCCAATCTCAACGGTACGGATTTGAGAGAAGCCACTTTGCGACGCGCTAACTTGAGTTACACGAATATGACCGAGGTGAACCTGCGGGACGCGCAACTGGCGGGGTCAATTCTCGAACAAACCGTTTTGAATGGCTCCGATCTCAGTCGAACAAATCTGCAAGAGGCCAACTTGCGGGATGCCGAACTCTCTCAAGCCAATCTCAACCGCGCCAACCTCAGCAGCGCCGATTTGAGACGCTCGAATTTGCGCTGGGTGGATCTCAGCGGTGCCAATTTGAGCTGGGCCGATCTCAGCGATGCCAAACTCAGCGGTGGCAATTTAATGGGAGCCAACTTGAACAATGCGAATTTGATCAATACGAGTTTGGTTCACGCAGATTTGACACAAGCGCGTTTAATCAAGGCAGAATGGACGGGAGCCGACCTGACGGGGGCAACACTCACGGGGGCCAAATTGCACGCTGTGGCTCGCTGCGGCTTGAAAACGGAGGGCCTGACTTGTCATTGGGTTGATTTGAGTCCGGGGGGCGATCGCAGCGAAATTTATCGCCTTACTCCCGAAACGGCCAAAAGTTTTTTCAATCAGACATTGCCCACGGTTCAAATTACGGTGGATGCGCCTTTTAGCCTCTCGGCCAACTTAGCCCTCGCCCATCTCTATCACCAAACGGCCCAGGTCTATTCGCTCCTCAAAAAACCGCCGAGTATTGAAGTTAGCTCTCGCAGAACTTACATCACGTTTCAGGTGGAGAGCAATCAAGCGATTTTTCCCACAGCTTACTGCGCGATTCTGCCCTTCAGCGATGCTGCCGCAACCGAACATTACCTTCTTGCCTTACTCGATCGGCTGCAACACGAACAAATTGCGACCCTTGGCGTTCGAGAACATCAGCACATTCACAAGATTGCGATGCAGTTAGATGACATTTATCAGGGCCTCAAAGAAATTAAATCTCAACACCCTGACTTTCTGAATGAAGAGGCTCTGGATTTTTTGCGATCGCCCACCCATACCGTTCTCACAAACTCCAGCGATAAAACGCTAGATGTTTATCTGCATCCGGCGTTTGGGCGGTACGCTAGCCATTCACCGCTCCCAAAAGCAAAAAAGAGTCCCGACATTGGGATCGAACCCGAACTCATTCTGCCGCCAGCCAAAGCAGTGTTGCAATTTATCCAAGACTTTTTTCCTAAAATTCAACCAGCGGTTTCAACAAAATCAACGTAGCGCGATGAGAGCTTGCGGGAGGGCCAAACCCATGAATTTTCGATGGCGCAGCGCCCCAGACGGGAAATTTCAGGGTTTCCTTTGCAGATCTCAATGGGTCAGTTTGGGCCTGGCAGCGTTATTTGGGCTGGGTTCTCCTCTCTTCCTCCCTTCCGCTCGCCGCGACGTTCTTGCGAGGCCAGCGATCGCTCTTGAGGAGCGTCGAGTTGCAGTTGAAGCGTTATTTCAGGACGGAAAGCAGCTTTTTGAGGGCGGTCAGTTGTTAGCTGCTTTGGACAAATGGCAGCAAGCGTTAGCGATATATCGAGCCATGGGCGATCGCGCCCCATCGCTCCGTTCTGGAGAAGGTCAAACGCTGGTGGGGTGTGGGGTCATTTATACGCGCCTCGGACAGTATCGAGAGGCAATGGCGCGCTACGAGGAAGCCCTCGCGATTTTTCAGGAATTGGGCGATCGCGATCGTCAAGCCAGCACCCTCGGGGGGTTAGGCGAAGTTGCTCGGCGTTTGGGAGCTTCTCAAAAAGCGCTGGCGTACTTTCAGCAAGCGTTGAAACTGGAGCGAGAGGCGGGCGATCGCGCGGGCGAAGCGATCACTCTCAATGGGTTGGGACTGACTTACCAGGACTTGGGGAACGCTCAACAGGCGATCGCTTGCTCTAAGCTGGCGATCGCGCTGAACCACGCGCTTGGCGATGGCGCGGGAGAAGGCAGAAGTTGGATCAATCTGGGTGCAGTGCGCGCGAACCTGGGACGACATCCAGAAGCCCTGTCCAATTACCAACAGGCCTTAGCGATTTATCGCGAAATGGGCAATCTCACAGAAGTGGGAACCACGCTGGGAAGGATGGGAAGAGTCTATCGAGATTTAGGGCAATATCAAGACGCTCTTGAGCGTTACGAAGAAGCCTTAACCCTTGCCCAAAACATTGGCGATCGCCGCCTTCTGGCCCGCTCCACCATCGGATTGGGCTTAGTCTATCGAGATTTAGGACAATATCAAGAAGCCCTCTCCTACTACCAGCAAGCCTCAACCCTGTACCCAGAAATGGGCAACCTCATTGAGGAAGGCATTGCCCTCAACGGCATTGGCATGATTCGCTACGATCTCGAGCAGTATCGAAAAGCTCTGTCCTACTACGAACGAGCGATCGCGATTTACCGCGAAGCCGGCGATCGCGCCGAAGAAGGGATTACCCTCAACAATATTGGCAATGTCTACCGCAATCTCGGCCAATATCAAGACGCGATCGCCCACTATCAACTGGCCCTCTCCATTCATCAAGACCTGAGCGACCGCGCCGGAGAAGGAACCGTTCTGCACAATCTCGGCAAAACCTACAGCTATCTCGGCGAAACTCAAACAGCGTCTGAATACTACTGGCAAGCGCTAGCGATTGACCGCTCCGTCGGCGATCGCGCCGGGGAACGAACCACCCTCAACAACCTGGGGCAACTCCTCGAACGACAAAACCAGCCCCAACTCGCCATCCTCTTCTACAAACAAGCCGTCAACGTCACCGAAACCATCCGCCAAGACCTGCGCCAACTGCCCCCTCGCCTCCAACAGTCCTACACAGAAACCGTCGCCGCCACCTATCGCCACCTCGCCGACCTCCTCCTCCAACAAGATCGCGTCCTCGAAGCCCAGCGCATCCTCGACCTCCTCAAAGTTCAGGAACTCCAAGACTACCTCCAGGATGTGCGCGGCAACGCCAACACCACTCAAGGCCTCCCGAACACCCCACCGGAACGGCAAATTTGGGCGAGTTACGATGACCTCGCGAACCAAGCCGTTCAAATTGGCCGAGAACTTGCCGAAATCCGCCAAGTGCTACCCAAAGACCGAACGGTGCGGCAACAACAGCGCCTCGACCAACTGATCGCCGCCCAAGAAGAACTTGTTCGCAACTTTAATGCCTTCATTGAATCCCCTGAAATTTTAGCCTTGGTGGAACAACTCCGTCCCACCATCCGCAAGCCCGACCTCGTGGACGATCTTGAAGAGCTTCTCAGCCTGCAAGACAACCTCCGCGACCTCAACCAAAATGCCGTCCTTTTCTACCCTCTCATTCTCGAAGACCGCCTCGAACTGATCCTGGTCACCCCAGACTCGCCCCCGATCCGCCGCACGGTTGAGGTGACGAGAAAGGAGCTGAACGATGCGATTCGGGAATTTCGCCGACGGCTGCAAAACCCCATTCGCGATGCCCAACCGGCCGCCCAACAGCTTTATACCTGGCTTGTGAAGCCCCTAGAAGCCGATTTGACGGCAGCAGAAGCCAAAACCCTCCTCTACGCTCCCGACGGCCCGCTCCGCTATATTCCCCTGGCTGCGCTACACGACGGCGATCGCTGGTTAGTCCAACGCTTCCGCATCAACAACATCACTGCTGCCTCTCTCACCGACCTCAACAGCCAACCGCAAAGACAGGTCAACATTCTGGCTGGGGCCTTTGCCAATGTTAGCTATCCCGTGGTGGTGGGCGAGGAAGAGTTTGTCTTTCGGGCCTTACCCTACGCGGGGAAGGAAGTTGAAATCTTAGCTGCAACGATCCCCAGTACCACTCCTCTCATTGATGCCGCCTTCAGCCGCGATGCGATCGTTTCGCAGATGGATGACTACACGATCGTCCACTTCGCCACTCACGGCGCATTGGTGGCAGGTTCGCCCCAAGATTCTTTTATTATTTTCGGCGATGGTGAGATTGCAACGGTCGCAGAGATTAAGAATTGGTCGCTGCGGAATGTGGATTTAGTGGTGCTGAGTGCCTGTCAGACTGGGTTGGGGGGCGAGTTGGGCAATGGAGATGAAATTTTGGGGTTGGGCTACCAATTTCAACGAGCGGGTGCGAGGGCGACAATTGCAACCTTGTGGTCGGTGAACGATGGGGGAACGCAGGTGTTGATGAATGGTTTTTATCGAGCGTTGCAACAGCCGGGAATCACGAAAGTCGAGGCACTACGTCAGGCGCAGTTGGCGGCGATCGCGGGGGAGGGGGAGTCGGAGGGAAACCGTCGGGGTTTGATAACGGTGCGAGAAATTGAGGCGTTACCACCGCTCGCGGCCAGCCGTCTGAGCCACCCTTATTACTGGGCCCCGTTTATTGCGATCGGCAATGGACTCTGAACGCGACATTCTCTCGACACCTGAGGTGGATGCAGAATCAATGTGGGAACGAACATCCCTGTCTTCCTTGATAAGGTTCGTTAAAACCCAGATTTTTCTGGGGGCAAAACCCCCCGGGCCCCCGGCGTTGCTGAATTTAGAGATGAAGCTGGCAGGGCTTTCAGTCCCCTTCAGAGGAAAATCCTTCCAAAGTCCCATTAAGACGGGATGCGATCGCAACTCAGCTTGCTCACGGGGTGACAAGGGAATCAAAAGAGAGACACGATAAGCTGTTTAGCTCTTTGACCTCGTTGGTAAAAAGGCAGCTTATTCGGAGTGAGTCTCATTAGCTCCTCCACCCAACAATGACAACTTT